>OJRC01000160.1_pt1 | contig 56291 bp, 54 predicted proteins | sample 1599081 | NCBI WGS metagenome assembly OJRC01 (sample SAMN03922519, study PRJEB24848) | human gut metagenome | isolation source: stool sample | host: Homo sapiens | place: Germany | collected 2010-02 | reverse complement strand
CGGAGCAGGGGCCGCAGGGGCCGGAGCCGTGCTCCCAGAAGTTGTCCTCCTTGCCGAACTTGAAGATCCGGTCCTCAGGAATCCCGATCTCATCCCGCCAAATGGCAAAAGCCTCGTCGTCAGCAGGGGTGGTCTCGTTGCCCTCAAACACAGAGGGGTACAGCCGGTCCGGCTCCAGGCCCACCCACTCCGGGCTGGTCAGGAACTCCCAGGCCCAGGCAATGGCCTCTTTCTTGAAGTAATCGCCGAAGGAGAAGTTGCCCAGCATCTCAAAGTAGGTGCCGTGCCGGGCAGTCTTGCCGATATTCTCAATGTCGCCGGTGCGGATACACTTCTGGCAGGTGCACACCCGGGTCCGGGGAGGCTCCACTTCGCCGGTAAAGAAGGGCTTCATAGGAGCCATGCCGCTGTTGATCAGCAGCAGGGACGGGTCATTCTTAGGGATCAGAGAAAAGCTGGGCAGGCGCAAATGGCCTTTGCTCTCAAAAAAGCGCAGGAACATCTCCCGCAGTTCGTTTACGCCGTAAGATTTGTGCATGGGTCTCTCTCCTTTTTAATATATCAATTTTTTATTGCTTACGATGATTGAAGGGATGAATGGACAGCCTCCAAGCCGATGTTGTCTACAGCCGCCTCACCGCCGCCGTCCAACTGCAGCGTGATGGAAGTGATCCGGCTGCTGTCAATCGCTGTTCCCTCTCCGGAGACAAAGGCGTCCACCGGGATAGACACAGTGGCAAATGCCTTTTTGTAGGTACAGGTGTCAAAAAGAAAGTCCAGCTTGTCCATACGGACAGGCAGAATGGGAAACACAGCGGCAAAATCGCTGATCCGCGCGGAGGCGGTGTTGCCATCAGCATCGGTGAGGACAACGGTGCCATCCAGCAAAGCCAGGTCGCCCCGCTCTACCGCCCCGCTGTCCAGATCGCACAGGTCAAACACCAGGGCAGAACCGGTCATATCCAGCTCCGGCAGCGTCAGGGTGTACTGTCCCTGACTGCCCCAGCGCAGCCGCAGAGCATGGGTGCCCTGATCTGTCTCACCGTCGATGTTGATCTGTTCCTCTGTCCAGAGGCTTACGCCGCTGGCTTCCGCCGTTACACCCGGCATAGCAGCTGTGGTCAGGTCAGAGTCCTCCTCAAAGTCCGCGATAGGGATGAAAGAGGAGGTCTCATAGCACTGGACATACACTGTTTCGGGAAGCTGTCCGGCACAACTGTCCCAGTCTGTCAGCAGGCTGCGGCAGCTGTCGTCGCCCAGCAGCGTAACATCCAGGAACACCTTGATGAAGATCTTGGCGATCTCCTGCTGATCCTCCTCACTGAGAAGGCTCTCCACATTCAAAAGAGAACTGAATGGGCCCCGCTGATCGTAGGAACCCCAGAGGCTGTTGAACTGGCCGTGGTTGGCCCCGGCAATATAAAGGGCCGTTTTCAGGTAGTCCCCCTGGCCGGTATAGGAGATATGCTCATACTGAGCCATTCCCTGGAAATTGGTCACATCCCGGTCGCAGGCACCATGGAGCAGCAGATAGTTGACATCTTCCAGCTCCACGCTGTGGTCGGCAGGTTTATACTGATCCACCGTAGGCGCAATGGCGATGATGGAGCGGATGTTGTAATGATAGTCGAAGTCCACGTTGCCGTTCTCCGGATAGTTGTCATAGCCGTTGAAAAGATAGGCGGTAGCCACCATTTCTCCTCCGCGGCTGTGGCCGGCAATGGCAATGTTGTCAGCGTCCAGCACCCCCTCCAGGGGATTGCCCTCCTCCTCATTGTAACCCAGGAGCAGGCCAATATTCTCCAGCAGAAGCACCGCCCGGCCGTCATTTTCACCGGAGAGCATATTGCAGGCATTTTGATCCACCGACACCACCACATAGCCGTGAGAGGCCAGGTACTCTCCCAGGTAGGCATAGCCCAGATAGGACTCCGTGGTGATCTCATGATTCCCGTGGGCGATAAAAAGTACCGGGCAGTTTTTCTCTCCGGCAGGGTACCACACCCGGCCCCGAAGAGGCACCTGGCTGAGACTATAGTCCATGTAGTTGTCCACATATGCGCCGGAAAGCTCGTCAGTATCCCGGCTCATATAGCGGGTAAGGCTGATGGTACCAGCCTCCAGTTCCTCCTCCGGGCCATAGTCCACTGTCTCTACCGCATAGGATCCCGGCCCAAGGGAAGGCTCCAACGCTTCCAGCGTGGAGGGCGGGCTGCTCATAAGCGCCAGATAACGCTGTACATAGTGATCATCAAATCCATCGGTAAAAAGGAACACGCCCAGCATCCCGGTAGCGGCGGCACCGGCCAGAAACGCCAGCACTGTCGTAGGACGAAAGCGGCGATGACGCAGCAGACTCCACAGGGAAGCCGTCAGCAGCCACAGCGCCGCCACGATCACTGCGGAAAAGAGATAGACCCGCCAGGTCCACCCCTCTCCCGCGCCGCGGCGCACCGTCCGGGCCACCGTATAGCATAGAAGGAGGAGACTCATGAGCCACCCCAAGCCATGTCCCAGTACCTTTCGCAGGAACCACCGGGCCAGCCACAGTGCCGCCTCCATAATGACCAGTGTTCCCAGCACAAACAAGGCAGCGCCAAGAGGGCCGGGCCAGTAGGTAGCATTGAGTTCCAGTCCTACGATCAGCGCCGACACCAGCAGGGACATCTGGCAGAGAGCAGGCTCTGTTTGGGAAAAGTTGCGGTCAAACCAGCGGCGCAGGACGCGGACTACCGCTGCGCTCCGCCGGGTAAGTACATTGTTCAATGGAATTCCTCCAAAATAGCAATGGGTTACGGCTGTTGGATATCCATGCCGATCAGGGTCATATCCGAATCAAAAGCCAGGCGGAACAGTACGTCCTTCTCTGAAAACTGGCAGTAGAGCACTGCCACGCCGTAGCTCTCTCCGTCACTGGATTGGCCGGTAGTCATGGATTTCTCGATCTGCTTATATACACCGGCGCCATCCAGCTGAGCCAAAGCCAGGTTCTGGATATCCTCTACCGTCAACGTCTCCTGCACATCGGACCGGAACGCTGAGAGCACCGCCTCATAGTCCCCCTGAACGACCTGGAGCATCACATCTTTTCCTGCCTCCAGCAGAGCATCTTCATCCATCCCCGCCGGAAGAGCCTTCCCCTGACAGCCTGCCAGCAGCAGCACCGACAGCAGTACCCCTACCGCAGAGCAAATCGTTCTTCTCATGTAATATCCTCCATCCACCGCAAAAAAATAAAAGCCTCCGCCACCATATAGGGGCGAAGGTATTCGCGGTACCACCCTAATTTATTCCCACAGGGGAATATCTCAAGCTGCCCGGTAACGGGGGCATAACCGTACGGCTCCTCGCCGTCCGCTCGGAAGTGGCTGTGTCAATCGCTCTGCCGCAGGACTCGCACCGCTTCCCTGCTCGCTTTGGCTGCGCATCAACACTCGTTTCCTCATGGCATTTTTCTGATTCTTTCCGTATTATATCACACAATTCTCCCTTGTCAACAGGAGATCCCTGGTGAAAAAAGATGTTACTTCCCATCACATTTTTCTGTATCTGAGCCATATTTTTAAAAATATTACCAAAATAATACATCTTCTCTTGCTTTTTCATTTTACTGCGTCTATACTGTTCAAGGTTTAAAGAAAGTGAGGGTTTTCTATGGTAAAAGATCTGACAGAAGGGAATCCCGGCCGGGCATTGGCGCTGTTTTCCATCCCCTCGCTGATCAGTGTCGTGTTCCAGCAGCTGTACAACATGGCCGACAATGTGGTGGCAGGACAGTTCATTGGTGACGATGCCCTGTCGGCAGTTTCCGTATCCTACCCTGTGACCATGATCTATATGGCCGTAGCACTGGGCATCAACATCGGATGCAGCGTTGTCATTTCCCAGCTTTTCGGTGCCAAGCGCATGGAGCGGATGAAAACCGCTGTCAGCACTTCCCTGATCTCCACTGCCGCACTGGCTCTGCTGCTGACAGTCCTGAGCCTCATCTTCTGCAATCCTCTGCTGCGGTTGCTCAACACCCCGGACAATATTATGGATCCCACCTCCCAATACCTGCGGATCTATACCTGCGGCCTGCTGTTCATCTTCATTTACAATACCTGTACCGGTATCTTTACCGCGCTGGGAGATACCATGACCCCGCTGATTTTCCTGGTGGTATCCTCCCTCTCCAATATCGGCCTCGATATTGTTTTCGTGGTCTCCACAGATATGGGTGTGGCGGGGCTGGCTCTGGCTACCCTGATCTGTCAAGCCATAGCGGCCATTATTTCCTTTCTGGTGCTGCTGGGCCGCCTCAAGCGTATCCCCTCTGGAAAATGGGAGTATTTTTCCCGCCCTCTGCTCCAGACCATCTCCACACTGGCTATCCCCGGCATCCTGCAGAAGAGCTTTGTCTCTGTGGGAAACCTGCTGGTCCAGGGCCTGGTAAACAGCTATGAAGCCACCGTCCCCGGCATCATCGGCGGATTCTCCTCCGCTACCAAGCTGATCTATCTGGTCGTATATGTCAACTCCGCTATGGGCAGCGCTGTGGCCAGCTTCACCGCACAGAATATCGGAGCCAACAAGTTTGACCGGCTCAGCCGGGGACTGCGCAGCGGCATTCTGATCTGCCTGTGCGTTGTTGTCCCTGCCCTGATATTCTTCCTGGGTTTCCCGGAAGCAGCCATGTGTATCTTCGTCCCGGCAGAGAGTACTGACATTATCCAGGCTGGTGTCACCTATTTGCGCATCGTCGCCCCCTTTATTGCTGTTGTAGCGGTCAAGCAGTGCTGTGATGGTATCCTTCAGGGCGCCGGCTCCGCCAAGGAATTTATGGCCACCACCTTCTCCGACCTGGTGCTGCGGGTGGGCCTTGCCTATATCCTGCCTCTGGTGATGGGCTATCTTGGCATTTGGTGGGCCTGGCCCATTGGCTGGCTCCTGGGCGCACTGCTGTCCCTGTTCTTCTACCGCAGAGGAAAATGGAAGGAAGTCCATCTGCTGGAGCGTGTGTGATCCCACCTCTTTTCTATCCTGCAGATTTCGAATAATGTTCCATTCTATCAGCGTCCCCGGTCAAGCGGCTGCTCACCGGGGACGCCGCCTTTTGTCAACACTGCCAATTCAGCCTGCTCGCATACAGCAAATATCATCACCTATGCAGCTCCTGCCCCCCTGTTTTCTGTGGAAAACAGTGCTTGACGGCAGCGGGGTTTTAGTATAATATGTATAAATATTCTACCGCATCTTCCCAACGGAACCTGCGCGGAAAGGACTCGCGACACCATGAAGACTCTTATTAAAAACGGCTTGGTTATCGACCCCTTCAACCACGTCCAGTCCCGGCTGAACGTACTGCTGGAAGGCGGCAAGATCGCTGCGGTGACCTCCGGCGAGCCGGAAGCCGATCAGGTGGTGGATGCCACAGGAAAGATCGTCTCCCCCGGCTTTATCGATATCCATATGCATGAGGACCCGGTAGGCCCCGACGGCAAACTGGTGAAAACCCCGGATACTGCTATTTTTAACTGTATGCTCCGTATGGGCGTTACCACCGCCATTGCCGGCCAATGCGGCCTCAATCAGTATGATCCCGGCGACTACCTGGACCTGATCGACCGCGACGGCGCCGCTGTCAACGTAGGGATGCTGGCAGGCCACGCCTACTTCCGCGAAAAAGCGGGCCACACTGATAAATACACCCCGGTGACGGAAGCGGAGTTATCCGCCATGGAACGGGACATGGCCCAGGCATTGGACAGGGGGTGCCTTGGTATCTCCTACGGCATTCGTTATGTGCCCGGTATTGACCGCCGGGAGCTGGAGCGGACTGCCGCCCTGTGTCAGAAGCAGGACAAGATGATCGCCGCCCACATGCGCAGCGACGCCGGTGAAGTGCTGGACGCCGCCCGGGAATTTTTGGACGTGGGCGCAGCCCTGGGGCTTTCTACCCAGGTATCCCATATCGGCTCTATGGCAGGTTTTGGCCAGATGGAGGATTTCCTGGCTCTGGTGGACTGCTACCGCATGAACGGCCTGCGGGTGTCCTGTGACTGCTATCCCTATTATGCCTTTTCCACCACCTTAGGCTCCGCCACCTATGACCCCGGCTGGATGGAGCGCTATCACTGCGGCTACGACGTAGTGGAACTGTGTGAAGGCACATACAAGGGACAGCGCTGCACGAAAGAGATCTTTGACGAGGTCCGCCGGGACAATCCCGGCTGCATTACCGTCTGCTATGTCATGCAGGATCAGGATGTGGACATGGCCTTCCGCCATCCCAATGTGATGCTGGGCAGCGACGGTATCATGAACTACGGCCAGGGCCATCCCCGGGCCGCCGGTTCCTTCCTGCGGCTGCTGGCCAAATTTGTCCGGCCAGGAAAGCTGTCTCTCTACGACGCCATTGACCGCATGACCGCCATGCCCGCCCGAAAGCTGGGCCTTGCTGGAAAAGGCCGTCTGAATGTGGGGGCCGATGCCGATGTGGTGGTCTTCACCCTGGATCAGGTGGAGGATCTCGCCACCTTCCAAAACCCCACCCTGCCCGGAACGGGCATTGACTACGTCTGGATCGGCGGCCATCTGGCCGCCAGGGACTGCCGGATCATTGAGGGAGATCTGGGCCGGTCCGTTCGGAAATAATTATTTATCAATCAACGTGTTGGAGGGAAAAATCATATGGAATATGGATTCTTATCCGTTATCCCACCCCTGGTTACCATCGTATTGGCCCTTGTGCTGAAGAATGTTTTCGTCTCTCTGCTCATCGGCCTGTTCCTGTCGTCCTTTATTCTCTCGGGCTTTAATCTGTTCTCCGGGCTCAACGGCACTTTCTACGGTCTGGTGAACACCTTCTCCAGCAGCGGCAACACCATCGTTCTCATGTCTATGCTGCTCATCGGCGCCCTGATCTATATGATTGAGCGCTCCGGTGGTATTACCGGCTTTGTGGACATCATGGTAAAAAAGCGGGGCATCATTAAGTCCAAGCGCGCCGCCGCCTTCTTTACCTGGCTCCTGGGCATTGTGGTGTTTACCTCCGGCTCCCTCAGCTGCATGGTCACCGGTTCTGTGTCCCGTCCCCTCAACGACAGCATGCGGGTATCCCATGAAAAGGCCGCTTTCCTGGTACATACTACTTCCACCCCCTGGTGCGTCCTTTTCCCCCTCAGCGGCTGGCTGGCCTCTATGACCGGTTACCTCACCTCCGGCGGTGTGGAGGAGGCAAACGCCATCCAGACTTTGATCTACTCCATCCCCCTGAACTTCTACTGCATCATCGCCGTAGCCTTTGCCCTTCTGGCTGCTGTAGTGCCCCTTGACTTCGGTCCCATGAAGAAGGCGGAGCTCCGGGCAGACACCACCGGTCAGCTGGACGATCCCGCCAGCGCTCCCGATGAGGACCCCGCCGCCCAGGCGGCCTCCAGCGGCGTAAAGCCCCGGGCCAAGAACATGCTCATCCCCATTCTGGTGATGATCCTCACCATCCTGGCGGTGCTGATGGTCTCTGGCAACGGCAATCCCACCCAGGGCGATGGTATGCAGGCTCTCCTCTGGGGCTGCATTATCTCCGTGTTGGTGATCGCTGTCATGTGCTTGGTGGAGCGGCTGTTCACCCTGGAGCAGCTCACCAATGAGCTCATGAAGGGCATGGCCACCATGCTGCCCATCGCCTGCGTGCTGCTCTTTGGCCTCACCATGGGCACTCAGGTAAAGGCGTTGGACACCGGTAACTACCTCTCCTCCATTTTCATGCAGCTGCTCACACCCGCTCTGCTGCCCCTGTTGACCTTCATCATCTCCATGCTGCTATCCTTCGCCACCGGCACCTCCATGGGCACCATGGCCATCATGGCCACCATCGCCCTGCCCATGGCCATCAACATGGGCGTGAGCGTGCCCCTGGTGGCCGGCGCCATGTTCGGCGGCTCCATCTTCGGCGACCACGGCTCCCCCATCTCCGATACCACCATCATGTCCTGCGCCACCACCGGCTGCAACATCATCGACCACGTCAAAACCCAGATGCCCTACATCTGCTGCTTTGCCGGTGCATCCATGATCCTATACGTGATCTTCGGATTTATCCTGTAACATCCTTTTATCCCGCATACGGGAGGGCAGAGACTGCCCTCCCGTATTCTTTTTCAAATCTTTACATCAAAACTAGTTTTTGTATATTTTCCGGCCATGTCAGCTCTGGTTGCCCCTTTGCAAGCCGGAGATGGTGGACATTTTCCGGGAAATACGGTATCCTACGGCCATCCCAGTCAAGGAGGAATCAAACGAATCATGACCTTTGGAGAAAAATTACAGCAGCTGCGAAAAGACCGGGGCTGGAGCCAGGAAAGGCTGGCGGAGGAGATCCCCATCTCCCGTCAGGCTGTCAGCAAGTGGGAAAGCGGCGCCGCGGCGCCGGATACGGAGAATGTGGTGCGGCTGAGCGCTATCTTCGGCGTATCCACCGACTATCTGCTTCACGACGACTTTACCGGCGATGGGGACATACCAGCCGTAAAGCGCCGGGAGGAAGAACTGCAAAAAGCCCGGAACCGGGAGACCGGCATGATGGTACTGATGGGCATCCTGGCCATGGGACTGTTCTGGCAGCTGATGGGCGCGCTGGTCTACCAGAACCACCTGATCGTTCTGCTGGGCATGACTGCCCACATTGTCATCATCATCGTCTTTGAGGCCATGTTCCGCCGGTACCAGGGTGACCCGGAGGCCAGAAAGCAGCGTCTGCTGTTCTGGCAGCTGGCGGTATGGTTCGTTTCCCTCTTCCCTTGTTCCGCTGTCACAAGAATCTTCTGGGCCTTCTGGCCAGGACCCCACCTCCATATCTGGGATATGCTCTCCCCCTTCCTGCTGTACCTGCCCTTGTGTCTGGTGGTAACGCTGCTCCTCCGGAAGAAAAAGCGGGCAGCGCAGTAGGCTGTCCGCAGCAAAAAAGGTGACAAGCCCAATGGGCTTGTCACCTTTTATTATGTATGGAGCTTCTATCACGCAAACAGGGCGTTGAAGGCCTCCACGATATCATCGCAGCTTTCATGAACGACCATCATGACATAGTTGCCGTTGGAGACCACCCGGCTGTTGTTGGTCCACATATCCGTGGGGCCAGGATACCAGGCACCGCCGTTCACCATGTAGTCGATGCGGGACTGGAAGATGGACTTGACGGTCTCCACATCCTTGCTGTCGCTGACTTCCACCAGGCAGAACTCACCGTTGTTCATGGTCATCATGGTCCCCATGATCAGGCACTGCTTGGTAGAAATATCACCCATGCCGGCATAGTAGCTCTCCAGCACATCGCCGGTAAAGGCCTGCAGTGTCTGGAACTCATACTGGCTGGTCATATCGCTGTAGAAAGCGGAAAGATCTACGGAAGCCGCGCTGCCGGTATCCTCGTTGGAGCCGGAGCCGCTGTTATTCTCTGCCTTCCAGTTGCAGCGGATGATGCAGTTGAAATCATAGCTTCCGCTCTCACCCTCCACATGCATGGAAACAGTGGTAGTACCAGGAGCCACAGCAGTAACAACGCCCTTCTCATTCACAGTGGCAATGGCGGGATCAGCAGAGGAATACGTCACGCCGTATTCGCCATCCATGCCCTTTACCTTCAGTGTAAAGGAGTTTCCAGCCGCCTTGAACGTGACGTCGGTATGGCTGGCACGGACATTTTCCTTATCCTCTTCGGTCTTGTCCGTATCGCTGTCAGCATCCGTCTTGTCACTGTCGGCATCGGTCTTGTCGCCTTCTGTGCCGTCATTCTCGGAGTTATCCTCAGCATCTTCGCCCTGGGTCTCATCCTCATTGTCCGGGACCTCGGGCTTTTCCGCGTCATCCTGAGCGTCATTCGTTCCATTATCCGCAGGCTGATTGATCTCATTTTGATCGTTCTCACTGTTGCCGCTGTTATTTCCGCTGCCCTTGCAGGCGGAAACCGTAAACAGCATCGCCAGCGCCAACAAAAGTACCATCAGTTTTTTCATGTGTTTTGTTCCTCCAAAATCTTTCTAGTCCCTCACCCGCAGCCATTACTGACCCAGGAAAACCGCGTCCGCATCCCGGATGAAGTTCTCTACGCTGTAACAGACGAAAATTTCGTCGATATTGTTCCCTTCCGCATAGGCGGCCACCGGCGTGCGGTAATACCGCAGATCCAGCAGGTGGATCTCACTGTAGTACTGGGTAAGGAAGGGGGCCAGAGAGTCGCTGTAGCTGTCCCGGACCACCAGCAGAGTCTTATCGGTGGCAGCATTGGGATTGCGGATGATATACAGCGGGTTGTTGCCTCCCATAAAAGAGGAATACTTATCCTTCTCCTGAAGGAAACTGTCCACATAGAGGCCGTGGGTCTCTTCGTTATACACGTCCTCCACAGTGATGCCATCACTGGAGATATAGCGCTCAATCGAGTCCGGCTGGAGCCAGTGCACACCAGAGGAGGAGTACAGCGTACCGTTAAACTCCTCAGACACCGTCTCTCCCTCTCCCAGAGGCTCCGGCTCCACTCCCAGTGCCTCCATCAGGGCCGTATACCCATAATAGGCCCCCAGGCTGGTCCAGTGGTGGTCGGTACGGTAGTAGATCGCCTCGTCGCTGTGGGCGGAGAGAGCTCCCAGCATGTCTACATAAATGGCGCCGGTTTCCTTGGCTGCTTCGATATAAGCGATCTGGTCATAGGAGGGCGCGCCCTCGGGCAGCTTGTCCCGCCAAATTTCAGCGGCAGTGGGAATCAGCCCCAGATACACCGGGATATCGGTTTTCTCCACCAGCTGCTGGATATATTCCAGATTCTTTTCCGCCCGGCTGTCATCGTAAACCTTGGAGATCAGGGTGTCGCCGCAGAGATAGACGTTATTGAACTCCCGGCGACCCAGAAGGTACTCATAGCCGGTCTTTATGCCGATCCACTGGTCCCGGAAGGGAAACTGATCTTCCAGATAAGTCTCAATGTCGGCAGTGTAGGAGCCGTCCTTGAGAGCGGACCAGCTGAAGGTGGGAAATTGTGCCAGATTGCGGTTCTCCACCGGGGAAAAGGCCCGGTCCGGCAGCAGGATATGCAGCAGGCCCAGTCCGCCGATAAACAGGCAGAATACTGCCGCTGTAATACGCTGCATGGTCTTATTCATTCTGCATACCTCCTCTTAGAATCGGAAATAAAGGAACGGGTTATAGCTGGCATCCACCAGGGAGGCGGTACACAGCACCAGGGACAGCAGCACCAGCACCGGCGTCAGCACAGACTGTACCTTTTCCGGCAGCCGCAGATACAGCTTCCTGCCTGCCGGCGTGGCCGCAAAGGTCAGGATCACCAACAGCGGCAAATAGCTCCACAGCTGATAGAGGGTGAAGGCATCCACCAGCGCTCCGCCGCCAAAGCACACCATAAGGTAATGGCCCAGCTGGCCCATGTCCTCAATGGCAAACAGGCCCCAGCCCACCAACACCACGGCCATGGCATAGATATGCCGCACCACGGCAGGCAGCTTGTCCAGCCACTTGCCCAGGAACAGCCGCTCTGCCAGCATGAACAGGGCATAATAGAGGCCCCAGAGGAGGAAATTCCATCCAGCTCCGTGCCAGATACCAGTGAGAAGCCATACGATAAGGATATTCCGAATCCACTTGGGCTTGCTCACCCGGTTGCCCCCCAGGGGGAAGTAGACATACTCCCGGAACCAGTTGGTCAGGGAGATGTGCCAGCGCTTCCAGAACTCCACTACAGAACGGGAGATATAGGGATAATTGAAGTTCTCAATAAACTCAAAGCCAAACATCCGTCCCAGGCCGATTGCCATGTCGGAGTAGCCGGAGAAGTCGAAGTAGATCTGGAAAGCGTAGGCAATGAGGCCCAGCCAGCCCCCCAGTACCGTCAGTTCTGCCGTATCTGTCGCCAGGAACACATCCCACAGCTTACCTACCGCATTGGCCAGCAGCACCTTCTTGGCAAGGCCTACACAGAAGCGCTGGATACCGGAAACAAATTTCTCCAGATCCTCCCGGCGGCACTGCAGCTGATCTGCTACCGATTTGTACTGGATGATAGGACCGGCGATCAACTGCGGGAAAAGGGTAACGAAGGTGCCGAAGGTGACAATATTACGCTGCACCGGGGCGTCCTTCCGGTAGACATCGATGGTATAGCTCATGGTCTGGAAGGTGTAAAAAGAGATACCGATGGGCATGGACACCCCCAGAAGGGGGATATTCCATCCGGTGATGGAATTGAGGCTCCCGGCCAGGAAGTCGTAATATTTGAACGTCACCAGGATCAAAAGGTTAAGGAATACAGAGGAGGCGACAGCCATTCTGGCCTTCCGGTCATTTTCCCGCCAGCGCTCCACCAGCATGCCGTGGGTATAATCCACAGCAATAGAAAGGAACATGATGACGATATATACCGGCTCTCCCCAGCCATAGAAAAACAGGCTGGCAATGAGCAGCACCAGGTTCCTCAGCTTCAGAGGGGTCAGCTTGTAGATCAGCAGCGTTACCACCAGGTAAAAGAACAAAAAGGGCAGGCCGGAGAAAACCATGGGCTGCCTCCTTTCCTCTCAAAAAATTTTTATAGTCATAAGAGTGCCGCGGCGAATATACGCCGCGGCACGAAGGAGCCCCAACCGGGGGATATCATGCAAACAAGGCGTTGAAAGCATCCACTGCAGCAGTCTGATCCTCGCCAGCCACGATCAGTGCCACCACATTGCCATCCATCAGCACGCTGGCGTTCTCCCAGGCCTCAATGGTGGCAGGATACATGGCGCCGCCCTGGATCTGGCTGTCCACGCGGGCCTCAAAGATCTTCTCCACCGCCTGAGCATCTTCCTCGGTTTCGGTCTCCACCAGAGCCATCTCAAAGGCTACGGCAGAGATGCCCGCCATCTGCATCACGCTCTGCTTGAGGGTGTAATCGCTCAGGCCGGGGTAAGCTGCCTCCAGCATGTCGCCCTCAATGGCCATCATCATGGGAGCATTGTCTCCCAAAGACGCCATAAAGTCATCGTAGTATGCCTGCAGGTCCGGAGCCTCGCTCTCCTGACCGCCGTTGGCGGAACCACAGGCCACAAGGGCAAAAACCATCATCAGGGCCAGAACGGCCGCCATCATTCTTTTCATCATATCAGGGATTCTCCTCTTTCAGTTGGTTTCCCCGGCTGCCCGGGTCTGCCAATTAGACGAAGATCTGATAGAATTGTTCCCTGTATTACAAAAAAAATTTCGAATCAGAAAAACAATTACAGTTTGGTGATATGTGCCCCGGCAGTACGAAGCATCAGCTTCTTGGTACCGGCTGTGTCGAAGGCCACCTCTACCAAAGCATCGTTGCCCATGGGACGCAGGGACAGCACCAGCCCCTCGCCAAACGTCCGATGACGAATCCGGTCTCCCTTCTGGAGCTGAAGCAGCGGCGCTCCTTTGGAGGAAGGCGCTGCGGTAAAGCCGGCAGCAGCGGAATAGTCCTTTCTGGGCGCGGCTGTGCTGCGATAGGACCGGGGCGCCGAGGCCTCCGCCCTTCCCTGCTGTCCAAAGGTGTGGCCGGTGAAGGAACTGCCGTAGCTCACATCCTCGTCCCAGTCGTTTCTCGCCGGCCGGGGTTCCTGCTTGCCCTGCCACTCCAGGGTCTCTGAGGGGATCTCCTCCAGAAAGCGGCTGGGCATGTTGTTGGTGGTGCGGCCGTAGAGCATCCGCTGGCGGGCGGTAGTCAGGGTGAGATGACGGCGGGCCCGGGTCATGGCCACATAGCACAGCCGCCGCTCCTCCTCCATCTCCTCACTCTCTCCTGCGGCCCGGCCGCTGGGGAACATGCCCTCTTCCATACCCACCACATACACATCCGGAAACTCCAATCCCTTGGCGCTGTGCATGGTCATGAGGGAGACGCAGTTGTCGTCCTCTGCGGTGTCATCCATATCGGTATAGAGGGCCACCGTGTCCAGGAAGCCCGCCAGGGAGCTGTTCTCCGGGTCGGTATCCAGGAATCCCAGAATACTGGAACGCAGCTCCTGGACATTTTCAATACGGCCCCGGCTCTCCATGTCGTTTTTTTCCTCCAGGGCGTGGATGTACTTGGTTTTTTCACACACCAGGTCATAGAAATCCGGCAGGGGCATATCCTCCTCCGCCTGGCGCAGCTCGTCGATCATCAGAGCAAAAGCCCCCAGCTTTCCGGCAGCGCTCTTCAGCTCCGGATAGCTGTCGGCCATGGAGATGACCTGGTACAGACTCCGCCCGTCCCGCTGGGCCAGGTCCGCCGCCTTCTCCATGGTGGCAGCGCCAATGCCCCGGGCAGGGACGTTGATGATCCGCCGCAGCCGCAGATCGTCGGCGGGGTTATTGATGACACAGAGGTAGGACAGCATGTCCTTCACCTCCGCCCGGTCAAAGAACTTCATGCCGCCGTAGACCCGATAGGGCACGCCGTTACGCTTGAGTGCCATTTCCAAAGCGTTGGACTGTGCGTTCATCCGGTAGAGGATAGCACTGTCCTTCCAGCTGGACCCGGCACCATAGGATTCCATGATCTTTCCCGCCACGAAGTTGGCCTCATCGCTCTCATTGAACACCGTCTGCACCAGCACCTTGTCCCCGGGACCGCTCTCAGTCCAGAGGGTCTTGCCCTTCCGGCCGGTGTTGTTGCGGATAACGCCGTTGGCGGCGTCCAGGATGTTCTGGGTGGAGCGGTAGTTCTGCTCCAGGCGGATGGTACGGCAGTGGGCATACTGCTCCTCAAAGTGGAGAATATTCTCGATATTGGCTCCACGGAAGCGATAGATGGACTGGTCGTCATCGCCTACCACACAGATATTCTCCCGTCCTCCCGCCAGCAGCTGGGCCAGCAGGTACTGGAGATGGTTGGTATCCTGGTACTCATCGATAAGGACATAGCGGAACTTCTGCTGATAGTGGGCGCGCACCTCCTCGTCCTTCTGGAGAAGATGGACGGTGTGGAGGATGATATCGTCAAAATCCAGGGCGTTGGCTTCCCGCAGCCGCCGGTCATAACCTGCGTAGATCTCCGCGATCCGGGGCATCCGCCAGTCGTGGGCGGTGCGGGCCTCCCGGGCAAAATCCTCCGGCGAGAGGTCCTTATCCTTGGCGTTGCTGATAATGGAGAGCACGGACCGGGGCTGGAAGTCCTTGTCGCTGAGGCCCATGTCCTTGACGATGTCCTTGATGACCCGTTTGCTGTCGTCGCTGTCGTAGATGGTAAAGCTGTTGGTGAAGCCACCGCCCAGCCGCTCCATATCCCGGCGGAGAATCCGCACACAGGCGCTGTGGAAGGTGGCGGCCCAAATGTCATTGGCGGCGGGGCCGCACATCCGCTCCAGCCGCTCCTTCAGTTCCCCGGCGGCTTTATTGGTAAAGGTGATGGCGATCACCGACCAGGGGGCAGCGGGCTCCACAGCGCACAGCTGCCGTGCCCTGCGCCAATCCTCCGGGGAAGGCTGGGCGGGAAAGGTCTCCAGGAAGCGGAGATCCTCCTCGGTGGCCATAGGGGGCACATCGTCGCTGTCGCTGCCCCGACCAAAAGTCAAAAGATTATCCACCCGGTTGATGAGCACGGTAGTCTTGCCGCTGCCGGCTCCCGCCAGAACCAGCAGCGGGCCTTCCGTGGCCAGCACCGCCTCACGCTGCTGGGCATTCATCCGGGCATAGCGCCGGGCGATCACTGCCCGACGGGCGTCTCTATAGCGTTTTTCAAATTCCTGTGTCATAGTATTACCCTGTCTCTCTCAAATTTCGCGGTTTTCATTGTACCGCAGATGGGCCCCGGGGTCAACGGGAAAAAGCCTCCCTTTCCTCCCCGGCCCGGTTGTTTTTTCCTCCGCCCGGTGGTATACTGCGGAGGAATACTTCGGGAATCGTGAGGTAACGACCATGATCCATTTCCGCAACGACTACAGCGCCGGAGCCCACCCGGCGGTACTGGAAGCCCTCACCCGGGCCAACGATGTGCGCTGCCCCGGCTACGGCTGCGATCCCTACTGTGAGGCGGCCGCCGCAGCTATCCGCACCCTCTGTGCCGCACCGGAAGCTGCCGTCCACTTCCTGGTAGGGGGCACCCAGGTGAACAAAACGGCTTTAGGCGCTTTTCTGCGGCCCTATGAGGCGGTCATCGCCGCTGAGAGCGGCCATATCTGCGTCCATGAGACCGGCTCCATTGAGCATAACGGCCACAAGGTCATCGCCTGTCCCACCGATGACGGCAAGCTGACCCCGGCAGCCCTGGAGGCAGCATGCGCTGCCCACAGCGGCGAGCATATGGTGGTGCCCCGTCTGGCCTACATCTCCAATACCACGGAGATCGGCACCGTATACAGTCTGGGCGAGCTGCGGGCCCTCCGCGCCGCCTGCGACAAGCTGGACCTCCTTCTCTACTGCGACGGCGCCCGGCTGGGTTCCGCCATTACTGCCCCTGGCTCTGACGCAGGCTTTGCCGACTACGCAGCAGTGTGTGACGCTTTCACCATCGGCGGCACCAAGAACGGTCTTCTCTTCGGCGAGGCCCTGGTAATTGCGAACCCTGCCCTTCAGCCCTGCTTCCGCTACTGCATGAAGCAGCAGGGCGCCATCCTCGCCAAGGGCTGGCTGCTGGGCGTACAGTTCTCCGCCCTTCTGAAAGATAACCTCTATCTGGAACTGTCCGCCCGTGCCAACGGCCTGGCCGGAGAGCTGACCCGGGGCCTTCAGGCCCTGGGCGTATCCCTCCTCTCCCCCTCCCCCAGCAACCAGGTATTTCCCCTTCTGCCTGACCATGTGGTGGAGCGTCTGGCGGAGGATTTCACCTTTGAGATCCAGCAGCCCTCTCAGGACGGCGTTACCGGCATCCGCCTGGTCACCGGCTGGTACTCCACCCGTGAGGACGTGGACACCTTTTTGCAGCGTCTGGAGGTGCTTTTGAAATGACAGAATTGGAAAAATACCAGGCTTTTCATCAGCACATCCGCCAGCGGAAGGCGGAGATCCCCGCTGAGCTGGAAGCCCTCCGTGCCGCCGGAAAAAGCAAGACGGTACAGTTTAAGGAGCTGCTGGCAGAAAAGCTCACAGTTGAGATGATCCTCACCCAGCTGCGCTACGCCGGGCTGGAGGACTGATTCCCCTTTCCGCAGTCAAAGAGGGCCGCTTCCCGTAGGAAGCGGCCCTCTTTTTTATTTTCAGTAACGCATTATCCCTCTACAGCAGGCAACGCAGCCAGACATGCCTCCAACTCCTGGAACGTCCCCTTCTTATATGCGTCAATCGGCGTATTGTTCGGGTTTTCCAGATAGTCTGTCACCAGGAAGCCCTCCAATCCCACCGCAAGGGCGGCCATATCGTCCACTGGGTTATTGCCGATCATCAGGCATTCCTCTGGCCGGCGGCCAATATGGGTGAGGATGTCCCGGTAATAATCCGGGTTGGGTTTGCTGTGGCGGCTGTTTTCATAGGTGGTGATATATGCAAAGTCCTCACTGCAGAGGCCTGCCCACTTCAGCCGCGTCTCCACCGCAACGGCGGGAAATACCGGGTTGGTGGCAAGGACCAGACCATATCCTTTTGCTTTCAGGGCATCGATCACAGGCCGCCGGTCCACCTGCTGCCGCAGCACCGATCGCACGCCGTCAAATTCGTGGATATAAAAGTCCTCCAGATTGCTCTCCAAAGCCAGTGCCTGCACCCCCAGCTCCTGGGTAAACAGCTCCCAGAACACTTGGCGGTTCGTACGGCTGCCGTCATTGCCGATCATGGCCATCGTTCCCTTCCACAGGGCCGCCGACACTTTTTCTCCGTCATACCCCATAGGGATAAGGCGGCTGAGCAGGGCTTTGAAATACGCCCGAATAAACTCCTCCTGCACAAATGGGAGGAGCGTTCCGTCCAAATCAAACAAAATGGTATTGAGCATAGAAATTCTCCTTGGGATAGCATTGCATATTTAGTATACCAAAAAAAGGAGAATTTGACAAGTCATCCCCCAGAGCATCCATCCTCGCACAAAAAACGGAGGGACGCTAATGCGTCCCTCCGCTATATTTTCAATGGGTTTTATGCCCTGTAACCGGCTACCGATTTCTGCCCGTTGTGAGCAATAACATGCCACTGGCGGGTATCCTTGAACAGAGAAATGACCTGCAGCGGCAGCCAGGACGCCATAAACAGCGGGAAGATCAGGATCGTCCGGGTCATCCCCTGGAGTCCATAGCCCCCCAGCAAACAAAGGACGATGCTCAAGGCCATGCCGCCCACATAGTAGAGCCCCAGCGTACAGGCAGTCACCAAAGCTGTGACCTCCTCCCCCGCCGCCAGGCTGGACAAGATACCGCCCAGCAGAAGGAGGGCCGAAATCGCTTGAGAAAAGGGAGCAAGAAGGTACATGCTGATATCCCAGCGGAGCCACGGCTTAGGGCAGTCCGCAGACCACAACCGGCCCAATTCCTGCTTACCTACCTGCATCACACCGCTGCACCAACGTTTACGCTGACGCAGTGACAGGTAGAAACTGTTGGGTTCCTCGTCATAGTTCACAGCGTCTGGTACCCACCAGATCCTGCGGCCGATCCGGGCACACTGAGCGGCAAATTCCGCATCCTCTGTGATCGTAGAGGTGTTCCATCCGCCCAATTCCTCCAAAACCTCCCGGCAAACAGCAAATCCGCTGCCTACCAGCCGGGCAGATAACCCGCAAGCTGCCCGCGGCCGGTTCCAGATCAGATCAAAGCAGGTGTTGTACAGGCCGTAGCAGCCGGCAACGCCGCTGGCAGTGGGATTACCCGCTTTGGTACGGGTTTTTAGTATCTTCGCTCCAGCAGCAATGGCGTCGTTTACCCGGGAGAGATAATCCTGCTCCAGCACATTGTCCGCATCAAAGACCACAAACGCGTCGTAATCCATGGGCAGCAGCTGGTCAAAGGCCTGGTGCAGAGCATCCCCCTTACTGGAGACAGGTCCTGTGCAGTGGATGATCTTCGCACCGGCAGCCACCGCCGCCGCCTCAGTAAAGTCTGTGCAGTTATTGGGAACCACATAGATGTCCCGCAGCGCCGCCGGATAGTCTTGAGACAGAACACTGTGGACCAAGTTCCCGATCACGGCCTCCTCATTTCTGGCAGCCACCACGACAGCGAATTTTGTTTTAGGCTCCCCTCTTGGATATTTCGCCCTTCTCTTCAGCGCAAATACCGCCACCGCAGCAAAATAGAGCGTAAAAATCTTCAGAGACAGGGACAAGATAAATAATACAGTATCCATGATGTCCTCCCATCCTCACCTTGTACACACCACAAGGCATACGCATTTTTATTACAATGGGCTTATTCCGCTTAGCATCATAGCAAAATTATTTTAAATTGCAAGAGCCTATTTTTTAAAGATTCTTTAATACCAAAATCTTAATCGCCCCTTAAAAAACTGGCCTCTTTTTTCTTAATACAGAATGTGCTAGAATACAAGGGAAAGGTGGGAGATGCCCAATATGGCCAACATTCTGATCTGTGATGATGAGCGGGATATTGTATCCGCTTTAAAAATCTATCTCTCCTCTGAGGGATATACCCTTTATGAAGCTTACACCGGGCGGGAGGCCCTGGATATTGTCCGCAAGCACGATATCCATCTGATCCTGATGGATATCATGATGCCCGAAATGGACGGCATTGCCGCCACAGCCAAGCTGCGGGAGGAGTATAACATTCCCATTATCCTTCTCACCGCCAAAAGTGAGGACACGGACAAGGTCCTTGGGCTGAATATCGGCGCAGATGACTATATCACCAAGCCCTTCAACCCCATCGAGGTCCTGGCCCGGGTACGTTCCCAGCTGAGACGGTACACCTCCCTGGGCGGCATGGAGCAGCGGCCCAGCAAACTGGTCATCGGCGGTATCATTCTGGATGACGACACCAAAACTGTCACCGTGGACGGCGAGCCGGTAAGCCTGACGCCCATTGAGTACAACATCCTGCTGCTCCTGATGCGCCATCCCGGCCGGGTATACTCCTCCGCTCAGATCTATGAACAGGTTTGGAATGAGGCCGCCTTCGGCTCTGAGGGCGCGGTGGCAGTACATATCCGCCATCTGCGCGAAAAGCTGGAGATCACTCCCTCTGAACCCAGATATCTCAAGGTGGTCTGGGGTCTGGGCTACAAAATGGAGCCCAACAACTAGGAAACCACAACGTTGAACAAAGGAGGCTGTACAATGAAGAAATTTTTTGCGGTAGTAACGATCCTGTCCCTGCTGGCGGTCGGACTGTGGAGTATCCTCAACTGGAAGGCTTATCACGATGCATGATCTGAGGGGGCGCTTTGCCGCCAAAGCCGCTGCATTGGTCCTGGCCACAGTCCTGGCCGCCGGGGCTGTGTTTGCCTATGCCGCCACCATTGCCGTATGGAACGGGATTGGTACTGCTCCCTCCTACTTTGAAGACGCACTGTGCTGGGACGTGATGGACGACGCCATGTACAATGCCCTCTATTTGGTAACGGAGCCGGACAGCTCTACCCACGCAGAGTATACCTACCGTCAGGAGGTCCTGTATGCCGGCTTCGCCTATGAGGTCTATTACGGCGATCAGGAGACCGGCGTGTTGATGGCGTCCGGTGGGACTCGGGAAAACGCCTTTATCGGCAAGGAGTCCACCCTAACATCAGAAACCACTGCCGCTCCTCCCTCTGATACAGCAGACAGCAGAGAACCCACCCAGGAAGATCTTATTGCTGCTGAACCTGTAGAAACAGCCGGATACTATACAGTGGTAGGCCGCCTATACACGGATCTGCCTTCCTACGGAAACTTTTATATAACCAGTGTGATTTATGGGCTGATCCATTCTATCTCCGGCATCTCCGCCTTTTTATGTATCCTGATGGGGCTGGGCTCCGTCCTGTGCATTCTGTTCCTGATCAGCGCCGCCGGGCACCGGTATGGTGTGGAGGGCATTGTCCCCACCTGGCAGGACCGTATTCCCCTGGAACTGTATTTCGGCGGCGACACCCTTCTGCTCTACATTACGCTGGTCATGATGGACGGAATCCTCATCAGCAGCTCCAGCAGCGCATACATTGGAGAGATCCTCAGCCGTTTGGGCGGATTGTTCCTTTGCGTTCTTCTGGGCTGGCTGATCTGCCTTGCCGCTCTGATGACCGTCTCTACCCGACTCAAAATGGGAAAATGGTGGCGCAACTCCCTTTGCTACCTTCTGCTGCGCTTTCTTTTCTCCGGCTGCCGCAAGATCTGGCGCGTTTTGGGAGATTTCTTTCAGATCCTCCCTGTGGCCTGGCGGGCCGTGGTACTGGTGGGCGGCATCCTGATTGTTCAGACTTTTCTGACACTGGTGATGTTTGAAAGCTACAACGGCGGTATGTTTTTCCTGCTGGCCCTGGTCTTTGACCTGGCGATTGTTATGGGGACAGCCTGGCTGTGCCGCCAGCTCCAGCAGATCCGGGACATGGGCGCCTCTCTGGCCGCCGGTGATCTGGAAGCAAAAATCGACACCCGTAAGATGTTCCGGGATATCCGTGTCCATGCGGAAAATCTCAACGCCATCGGTACCGGCATGACCCGTGCCGTGGAACAGCGGATGAAGTCCGAACGGCTGAAAACTGAGCTGATCACCAACGTCTCCCACGATATCAAAACTCCCCTTACCTCCATCGTCAACTACGTTGACCTTCTGGAGAAAGAGGAGCTTCCTGAGAAAGCTACGGAGTACCTGGCTGTACTGGACCGGCAGAGCAAGCGGCTGAAAAAGCTGACAGAGGATCTGGTGGAGGCCAGCAAAGCCTCTACCGGCAACGTAGCTGTCCGTCTGACACCGATCCTGGTCAATGAGATCGTCCACCAGGCCATCGGAGACTATGACGAGCGTCTCACCGCCGGGAAGCTGGAGGTGGTAGTGACCACTTACGAGGGCAATCTCAACGCTATGGCAGATGGACGGCTTCTGTGGCGGGTGCTGGATAACCTGCTGAGCAACGTCTGCAAATATGCTCTGGCAGGTACCCGGGTATATATTGATCTGGGTACCAGGGATAACCGTGTCGTTGTATCCATGAAGAACATCTCCCGGGACCAGCTCAACGTCAATGCCGATGAGCTGATGGAGCGGTTCGTCCGGGGCGACACCTCCCGCCACACCGAGGGCAGCGGTCTTGGTCTGAACATCGCCAAGAGCCTGATGGAACTGATGGGCGGCACCTTTGCCCTGAGCGTGGACGGCGATCTGTTCAAAGCGGAGCTGACCCTGCGGCAGGTCCCCGGTGATCCATCGTCTGCCCCCATAGAATAAATATTTTTCGCACCGTCTTCCCCTTTTGGGAAGGCGGTGCCTTTTTATCATCATCCGGAACAGCGGCTCGCTCTAATTGCTCTCCCCCCACTTTATTTTGCTAATACACTGACGAAATAGTGCACCGCTGTACTGTTGTTACAGGTGGTTAGGTCAGGAAAGCAGTTGTCAATTTTACCCTTAAACCATTGTTTCTTCGTCCATTTACCTGTAAAATAGTTACAAACAAAGGACGAAACGGAGGGCAAATGCCTATGAACAGCCCCAAATCAATTTCCCATGTGGTTCTGGATGGACACAGCCTCACCTTTGAGGAATTTATTGCCGTGGCACGCTTCGGCGCCTGTGTCGCGTTGGCCCCGGAAGCCCGGGATGCCATGGAGCGGTCCCGGGCCCTGGCAGAAAAAATCGCCGCCGAGAAGCGGGTCGCCTATGGCATCACCACAGGCTTCGGTGACTTCGCCACTGTGGCGGTATCCGATGAGATGAGCAGTCAGCTCTCCACCAACCTGATCCTCAGCCACTGTACCGCCACCGGCGACCCTTACAGCGAGGAACAGGTCCGGGGTATGATGCTCCTGCGGGCCAACGCCCTGTGCGTAGGCATCAGCGGCGTACGGCCTGTCCTGGTGGAGATGCTCATTGCCATGCTCAACAAAGGCGTGACCCCCATCATCCCCCAAAAGGGTTCTCTGGGAGCCTCCGGCGATCTTGCTCCCCTCTCCCATATGGGGCTTGTGCTGCTGGGCAGAGGCGAAGCCCTGTACCAGGGTAAAAAATTGCCTGGCGGCGAGGCCATGGCTCAAGCCGGCATACCGGTACTGGACACTCTGGTGTGCAAGGAGGGCCTTGGCATCACCAATGGTACCTGCGCCATGACCAGCGTAGGCGCCCTCCATCTCTATGATACCATCCAGGCCGCCCAGCTGGCGGACCTGATCAGTTCCCTGACCCTGACAGCTCTGACCGGGCAGCTCAACGCCTTCCAGGAACGCATGCACACCGCCCGGGGCCACATCGGCCAGATCCAGGTGGCAAAGAACCTGCGGCTCCTCACCGACGGCTGTGAGATTCTGGAGCGGTGCCAGGGCGCCCGGGTCCAGGATGCCTATGCCCTGCGCTGCATCCCTCAGGTCCACGGCGCTATCCGCGACGCCCTGACCTTTATCAAGAGCAAGGTGGACATCGAGCTCAATGCCGTAACTGACAATCCTCTGCTGTTCTGCGAGGACGAGGCGGTGATCTCCGGCGGCAACTTCCACGGGGAGCCTATGGCTCTGCCCTTCGATTTCCTGGGTATTGCCTGCTCAGAGATCGCCAGCATCTCCGAGCGGCGCATCGAGCGTATGGTCAATGCCGCCCTCTCCAACGGCCTCACCCGCTTCCTCACCACTGACGGCGGCATCAACAGCGGCTTCATGATCGTACAGTACTCCGCGGCATCCATGGCCTCAGAGAACAAGGTCCTGGCCCATCCGGCCTGTGTGGACTCCATCCCCTCCTCCGCCAACCAGGAGGACTTTGTCTCCATGGGCACCACCGCCGCCCGAAAGGCCGGTACTATCCTGCAGAACACCCTCTCTGTCCTGGCCTTTGAGCTCCTCACCGCCTGCCAGGCCATTGATATCCGGCGGATGACCGGACTTTATGGAAAAGGCTTGTCCCCTGTGGGGGAGGCGGTGTTCCAACACGTCCGGGAGAAGGTCTCCTTCATGGAGATCGACCGGGAACTGTGGCCGGACATCCAGGAGGTGGAGAAAATGGTCCGCAGCGGCGAGCTGTTGGAGCTGGCTTTCTCCCTGGTACCTGATTTCCAGTAAAAAACAAAAAACATCCCCGGAGCGGACCGCTCCGGGGATGGGGTACCTTATTTCGCTTCAGAGGATGGATCAGCTGCGTCCTCCCCGGCCTCCAGCCGGTTGAGCACCGCCCGGTAGCCGCCGGAGCCATATTGCAGCTCCGTACTGATCCGGGTGATGGTGGAACTGCTGACAGAGACCTGGCTGCGGATCTTCTCATAGGTCTCACCCGCCAGAAGCAGCTTTGCCACCTGCAGCCGCTGGGACAGCAGCATCAGCTCCTGCATGGTGCACAGATCGCTAAAAAAAGCCCGGCACTCCTCCATGTCCCGCAGGGACAGTATCGCCTCAAACAGCTCCTCCATATTCTCATTGGAATGACGCGACACATGGTTCATTGAGAAAATCCTCCATTACTGTTGCACACATTGTACCATCGGCCAACAAAAACGTCAACTTACATTCACTGCCTGCTTACAACACGATTCGGAAAGGAGTTACGCCCATGGATGAATACATTGCTTCTGCTATGACCATCAAATTGGATGATGAACTGCCCCCCTACCCTGAATTTGACCCCCAGTACCGCCGGGCGCCCCGCCGGGAATCCACGCTGTCCCAGGCGGATAAGGAGCTGGCCATCAAAAACGCCCTGCGTTATATCCCGCCCCAGCACCACCGGCAGATGGCGGAGGAATTTGCCAAGGAGCTGGAGGAGCACGGCCGCATTTACGGCTATCGCTTCCGGCCCGCAGGCCGTCTGTACGGCAAGCCCATCGACGAATATAAGGGCAACTGTGTGGAAGCCAAAGCTTTCCAGGTCATGATCGACAACAACCTGGACTTCGATGTGGCCCTCTACCCCTATGAGCTGGTGACCTACGGCGAGACCGGCCAGGTGTGCCAGAACTGGATGCAGTACCGTCTCATTAAAAAATACCTGGAGGTCATGACCGACGAGCAGACCCTGGTGGTCATGTCCGGCCATCCCCTGGGTCTTTTCCACAGCCATAAGCTGGCCCCCCGGTGCATCATCACCAACGGCCTGATGGTAGGAAACTTTGACGACCAGAAGAACTTCAACCGGGCCGCTGCCCTGGGTGTGGCCAACTACGGCCAGATGACCGCCGGCGGCTGGATGTACATCGGGCCTCAGGGCATCGTTCACGGCACCTTCAACACCCTTCTCAACGCCGGACGGCTGAAGCTGGGTATCCCTGCCGATGGGAACCTGGCGGGGCGGCTGTTCGTCTCCGCAGGATTGGGCGGCATGAGCGGTGCCCAGGGCAAGGCGGCGGAGATCGCCGGAGCGGTGGCCATTATTGCCGAGGTGGACGACTCCCGCATCGATACCCGCTATACCCAGGGCTGGGTCAGCGCACGCACCGACAGTCTCCCCGAGGCCGTGGCGATGGCAAAGGAAAAGCTCTCCGCCAAGGAGCCCTGCGCTATTGCCTACCATGGCAACGTGGTGGACCTTCTGGAATACCTCTATGACCACGACATCCATGTGGACCTTCTCAGTGACCAGACAAGCTGCCATGTGCCCTACGACGGCGGCTACTGCCCCCAGGGCCTCACCTTCCAGCAGCGTACGGAGATGCTGGACAAAGATCCCGAGGGATTCCGGGTCCTGGTGGACAAGTCCCTGCGCCACCACTACGAGATGATCGGCAAGCTCCACGACCGGGGCACCTATTTCTTCGACTACGGCAACAGCTTCCTCAAGGCGGTCTATGACGCCGGGGTCACCGCCATCTGCAAAAACGGTGAAAACGACCTGGACGGCTTCGTCTTTCCCTCCTATGTGGAGGACATCCTGGGGCCCTGCCTCTTTGACTTCGGCTACGGCCCCTTCCGCTGGTGCTGCCTGAGCCGGAACAGCGAGGACCTGGACAAGACCGACGCAGCAGCAGCGGAGTACATTCTTGCCCACAACCGCCGCTACCAGGACTACGACAACTATGTCTGGGTCCGGGACGCCAAGAAGAACAAGCTGGTGGTAGGCACCCAGTGCCGTATCCTCTATCAGGACGCCATGGGCCGCATGAACATCGCCCTGAAGTTCAATGAGATGGTCCGCAATGGCGAGATCGGCCCCGTGATGCTGGGCCGTGACCACCACGACACCGGCGGCACCGACTCTCCCTTCCGGGAGACCAGCAACATCAAGGACGGCTCTAACATTATGGCCGACATGGCCACCCAGTGCTACGCCGGCAACGCCGCCCGTGGTATGAGCCTCATCGCCCTCCACAACGGCGGAGGCACCGGCGTAGGCCGGGCCATCAACGGCGGCTTCGGCATGGTGCTGGACGGCTCTGAGCGGGTGGATACCATCCTCCGCATGGCCATGCCCTGGGATACCATGGTGGGCGTCTCCCGCCGGGCCTGGGCCAGAAACGAGAACGCCCTTGCCACCGCCGCAGAGTACAACCGCCTCTACGCGGGACAGGATCACATCACCCTGCCCTACCTTGCCGATCCCGAGGTTGTATCCAAGGCGCTGAAGGGCTGAGGAATCTATTCTTTTTCTTGAAAGAAAAAGAACCAAAAAGAACTTTTACGCGAAACTTCGTTTCGCTATAGCCGCAGTTTATGTAAGATCAAAACCAAAAGATAAGCAAAACGTAGTTTTGCGCGAAAAGTTTTCTTTTGGTACTTTTCTTTTTCAAAAGAAAAGTATAGACACCAGAAAGGAGTCTCTCATGAGCAATCTGTTGGTGAAAAACATCGGGACACTGGCCACCCCCATAGGAAAGAGGGCACGGGGCGGCGCAGCCCAGGGGGAGATCCAGATCCTGCACGGTGCCTGGGTGACGGTAGAGGACGGCGTCATCATCGGCACAGGCACTGGTGATGCCCCGGTCCCCCGCGGTGCCCGGACCATTGATGCCGGAGGACGTCTGGTCACCCCCGGCCTGGTAGACGCTCACACCCATCTGATTTTCGGCGGCTGGCGGCAGAATGAGCTGGCATTGAAACTGCGGGGAGTGCCCTACCTGGACATCCTGGCCCAGGGCGGCGGTATCCTCTCCACCGTCACTGCCACCCGCTCCTGCACGCAGACTCAGCTGGCAGAAAAGGCCCGGCTGGCTCTGGACGAGATGCTGGCCCTGGGCACCACCACCTGTGAGGCCAAAAGCGGCTACGGGCTGGAGACCGCGGAGGAGCTCAAACAACTGCGCGCCATCCGGGACCTGCAGACAAGCCACCCCATGGACATCGCCGCCACCTTTATGGGGGCCCATGCCCTGCCTCAGGAGTATAAAGAGAGCCGGGAGGCGTACATCGACCTCCTCTGTGAGGAGATGATCCCCGCTGTGGCCAGTGAGAAGCTGGCAACATTCTGCGACGTATTCTGCGAGACAGGGGTATTCACCGCTGAGGAGTCCCGCCGCATCCTGGAGGCCGGGAAGCGCTGGGGCCTGATCCCCAAGATCCATGCAGACGAGATCGATCCCATCGGCGGCTCCCAGCTAGCCGGAGAGATCGGCGCCATCTCCGCCGAGCATCTGATCGTCTGCCCAACCGAGGGGATCGCCAGCATGGCCTTAGGCGGCACAGTGGCTTGTCTGCTGCCTGCCACCAGCCTCTACCTGGGCGCAGCTTTCGCCCCCGCCCGGGACATGGTGGCCGCCGGTGTGCCGATAGCCATGGCCAGCGACTTTAATCCCGGCTCCTGCCCCTGCCTGAATCTGCAGCTGGTGATGAATCTGGGGTGCCTGCGCTACCGGCTGACCCCTGAGGAAGTCCTCACCGCCGTTACCCTCAACGGTGCCGCTGCCATTGGCCTGGCGGATACCGTCGGTTCTGTAGAAACCGGTAAACAGGGGGATCTGGTCATCTGGGAAGCCGATGACCTCAACTACATCTGTTACCGCATGGGCAGCAACCTGGCCCGCACTGTCATCAAGCGCGGACAGATCGTTTCCGGAAAATCTTAACTTCTTTCATTGATCAGGAGGAACATCATATGGGTAAGCTTGTGGAATGTGTCCCTAATTTCAGCGTCAGCCAACAGCGGGACGCGGCGGTCTTTCAGGAGCTGGTGGATACCGCCGGCAGCGTCCCTGGCTGCGCCGTGCTGGACGTCCAGACCGACGGGGACCACAACCGCTGCGTATTTACCATGGTAGGAAGCCCCGCCGCCATTGAGGAGGTGGCCTTCCGGCTGGCCAAAAAGGCCACGGAACGCATCGATATGACCAAGCACCAGGGGCAGCATCCCCGGATGGGCGCTACCGACGTGATCCCTTTTATCCCTACCACGGACATGACGGTAGAGGAGTGCGTGGCCATGAGCAAGCGGGTGGCCCAGCGCATCTGGGAGGAGCTGGGTGTGCCCTCCTTCCTCTACGAGGACTCCGCCGCCTCCCCCGCCCGGGTGAAGTTGGAGGACGTCCGCAGAGGGCAGTTTGAGGGTATGCCGGAGAAGCTCCTCCAGCCGGAGTGGGCCCCGGATTATGGCGAGCGGAAGATCCATCCCACCGCCGGCATTACCGCTATCGGCGCCCGTATGCCGCTGATCGCCTACAATGTGAATCTGGACACGGACAACCTGGAGATCGCCAACAAGATTGCCAAAGCCATCCGGGCCAGCGGCGGCGGCTTCCGCTACTGCAAAGCCATCGGCGTCATGCTGGAGCACCGCCATATCGCTCAGGTATCCATGAATCTGGTCAACTATGAGGGGACACCCATCTACTATGTCTTTGAGATGATCCGGGCCCTGGCGGACCGCTATGGTGTGCGCATTATCGGCAGTGAGCTGGTAGGCCTGACGCCTGCCAAGGCCCTGCTGGACTGTGCAGAGTACTACCTGAAGCTGGAGGACTTCAACTGCCGCAAGCAGGTAATCGAATACCACCTGGTAGGCATGGAATAAACCACGCCCCGCTCCGCCCTCCCAAGGAGGGCCAGTGTATGGGGGCAGAGAGGATAACCACATGAAACTTGCCGAGATGAATGTAACGGATTTTACCCAGCTGCTGGCATCTGATGCACCAGCCCCCGGCGGCGGCTCCACAGCCGCTCTGGAGGGCGCTCTGGGAGCCGCTCTCACCGCTATGGTCTGCCGTCTCACAGCGGGAAAGGAGCAGTATGCCGCCTTCCACAGCCTTGCTGTGGAAGTACAGGATAAGGCGGAGGCCCTTCGTCTGGAGTTCCTGACGGCCATGGACGGCGATACAGAGGCCTTCCTGCAGGTGAGCCAGGCCTTTGCCCTGCCCAAAGCTACCGCCGAGGAAAAAGCCGCCCGCTCTGCCGCCATTCAGGCCGGTCTGATCCGGTGTACGGAGACGCCACTCCAGGTGATGTCTCTGGCGGCAGAGGGATTAAAGCTGGTTCAGTCCCTGCTGGGCAAATACAACGAGAACGCTGCCAGTGACCTGGGCACCGCTGCCCATTCCTTCCGGGCTTGTGCCCACGGGGCCTGGCTGAATGTTGTCATCAACGTAGGCAGCCTGAAGGACAAGGAAAAGGCCCGCTCTTACCAGGAGAAGGGCGCAGCACTGCTGAAAGAGTCAGCTGCCATGGCTGATCAGATCCACCAGGCCATTCTCCTGTCGCTGGTCTGAACGCAGCCTTGTCCCTCAGTCTTTCCCAATCAACTGAACCACCAGACAACAAAAGCCCCCGGCGCAGAGATCTGCGCCGGGGGCTTTTTATCTTCATTCAGGAGTCACAGCACAATGCAAACCAAGCTGATTGCTTATCTGCACCCTGTGCCGGAGAGAGGGATTACTCCTCTTCCTCGTCCTCTCCCTCTGCCTCGACACCTTCGCCGTCCAGGTCAAACTCCAGCTTCTCGCCGCAGTTGGGGCACTCTACGCAGCCGTCCTCCAGGATCGTTTCATCGAAGAAGATCTCTTCCTCACAGTTGGGGCAGGTGGTCTCGTAGACCTCCTCGTCCTCATCACCGTCGTCCTCGTCCTCGTCTTCGTCCTCATCGTCGTACTCGCCATCCATCTCATAGAGATAGGTCTCCACGTCGCTGAGGTCGTCGCTGACGGCGTCCAGGCACTCCTCCATCTCACTCTGGTCCTCGCAGATGTCCTGCAGTTCCAGTGCGATATCATCCAAAATGTCGATCATCACGGTAAGGAGCTTGCCCTCCTTAGACTTGGTATCAAGACCAAGGCCTTCCGCCAAGCCTTTCATATACGCGACCTTTTCCAGAATTTCCATTGCTATTCTCCTTTCAAAGTGTCTTGTTATCCGGGACTCTCCCCTGACCGCACAACACGGTGTATTTTCAGCTTATGACAGCCGAATATATCAGTTCTTGCAGCGGGACAGATACTCGCCGGTACGGGTATCGATGGTGATCTTGTCGCCGATATCAATGAACAGAGGCACCTTGATCTCAGCACCGGTCTCCAGAACGGCGGGCTTGGTCACGTTGGTGGCAGTGTTGCCGGCAAAGCCAGGCTCTGTCTCGGTGACCACCAGATCCATAAAGTTGGGGCACTCAATACCGAACACATTGCCCTTGTAGGACAGGATCTTGCAGACCGTATTCTCCTTGACAAAACGGAAGGCGTCACCCAGCAGATCCTTGTTCAGGGGGATCATGTCATAGGTCTCCTGATCCATGAAGTAGTAGAGATCACCGTCGTTGTAGCTATATTCCATATCCTTGCGCTCGATGAAGGCTTCCTCAAACTTAGCGGTGGGGTTGAAAGACGTCTCCGTCACAGCACCGGTAACCACATTCTTCATCTTGGTGCGGACGAAAGCCGCGCCCTTGCCGGGCTTAACGTGCTGGAACTCGATGACCTGCATCACTTTGCCATCCATCTCAAAGGTCTTGCCATTACGAAAATCACCGGCAGTAATCGTTGCCATATTATATATCCTCCTGTTGGAATGAATTTACCCATCGGCCATTTTATCGTATTCCCGTTGTAATTGCAAGTATTTTGTGGTAAATTCGTATGGAAATCTCAATTTGATAATCCGATCATGGTAGGTGTACCCCTATGATACCTGTTTTATACGAAGACAACAGCTTTCTGGTGTGTATCAAGTCCCCCGGACTTCTCTCTCAGGATGGGCCTGGCAGCTGCCTTCCGGCCCTTCTCCGTGAACAGTGCCATTGTGACATATATCCCATCCACAGGCTGGACAAGGACGCTGGAGGCGTCATAGTCTATGGTAAGACGCAGAAAGCCGCTGCAGCCCTCTCTGCGGCCGTCCAGCGGCATGAAATAACAAAGCAGTATCTCTGTGTTGTCCAAGGCAAACCGCAGGAAACGCAGGGTACATATACCGATCTGCTGTTTCATGATAAAACTAGGAATAAGACGTTTGTGGTCCAACGGATGCGCGGCGGGGTCAAGGAGGCCTCTCTTTCCTATCGGGTGCTGGGCCAGCAGGACCAAGAAGCATTGGTCCTTGTGGAGCTCCATACCGGCCGTACCCATCAGATCCGTGTCCAGTTCTCCAGCCGAAAAACACCTCTTTTGGGGGACAGGAAATATGGCGGAGGCAGCGGGACCCTGGCGCTTTGGAGTTTCCGGCTTTCCTTCCGGCATCCCGGTACCGGAAAGCAAATAACATTCTCCCAGCTTCCCCAAGGGGCCCCGTGGGCTGCCTTTCATTTGACAGACTTCCTAGAATCCATATAGTCGGTTTCACCCCTATACCGCCTTTATTTGACAGGCGCTCTCCGCCCCTTTCCCTGCTCTCTACATTTTTTTCAAATTTTGAAAAAAACAGGTTGACAAATGGACATCCCCGTGGTATAGTCTTGTATGTTCCGGCGGTGAGCTGCGAACGACAAAATATGGGGGTATAGCTCAGCTGGGAGCGCCAGCAACCGCATGTGACGACCCCTCAACGCGAGGAAATGACAATTTAATCAAAACCCCGGAAACTCAGTAAAATCAAGGGTTTCCGGTTATATGGGGGTATAGCTCAGCTGGGAGAGCGCTTGAATGGCATTCAAGAGGTCAGCGGTTCGATCCCGCTTATCTCCACCAAAACAATAACTCACACAGTCAATGCGGGATGAGATATAGTAGACACAAGAAAAAGATGGGAGGAAACGATATGCGGCGAAAAGACCGTGCATTGGAGCGGGAAGCGGCGCTCCGGATTTTGGATCAGACGGAGTGGATGACCCTCTCTATGACACAACCGGATGGAACGCCATATGCCGTACCGGTCAACATGACCCGGGCGGGGGAGTGGCTCTATTTTCACTGTGCGAGAGAGGGCAAGAAGATCGACTGTCTGCGCGCCTGTCCCCAGGTCTGCGTCACGGCGGTGGGCCATGCCCGGGTGATCCCCGAGCAGTACACCACCGAGTATGAGAGCGCGGTGGTCTTTGGAACGGCGGAAGAGGTGCTGGAGGAAGCGGCGCGCTGGGAGGGACTGCGGGTGTTCAGCCAGAAGTTCCGTCCCGAGCCGGAGGAGGAGTTCCGGGCACAGAACCGGGGCTGTTTTTCACAGACCGCCCTGTTCCGGATCCGTATTCAGGAGATCTGGGGGAAGGGCTGGAGAGCGCCCGCCAGGCCCGAACCGTGAGAAAAAGAGAACGGCCCCTGCCGCGCTGGAGCAGGGGCCAAAAAAAGAGAAAGAAAATGCTTGACAAATGTGGAAGAGGCGGGTATAATATCCTACGTTGAGTCGCCGGTCCGGCGGCACGGCAAGTGAATATGGGGGTATAGCTCAGCTGGGAGAGCGCTTGAATGGCATTCAAGAGGTCAGCGGTTCGATCCCGCTTATCTCCACCATCTCGCATAGAGATGCAATAAAAACACGCTTCTGTAGAAGCGTGTTTTTATTTTCTTTATCTCTAAAAATTCATCTTATTGCTGCCATACTATCCTCTGAAAAATCAAAATTCCTCTTCAGTTTACTTGCTCTTGCTATCGTATATAAAAGAGCCCGGGAAAATTTCTTTCCCCGGGCTCTTTTGATTATCCATATTTGCGTCTATTATGAGACAAGCTTACTTGCTGCCGCCAACCATGGAAGCGATCTCCGCAGCGAAGTCGTCCTGCTTCTTCTCAATGCCCTCGCCCTTCTCAAAGCGGACAGCATTCTTGAAGGCAACAGTGCCGCCCAGAGCCTTGGCAGAGGACTCGATATACTTCTCTACGGTCATGCTGTTGTCCTTAACAAACTCCTGCTGCAGCAGGCAGTTCTCAGCATAGAACTTGTTGAGCTTACCGATGACGATGTTCTCCTTGACCTTGTCGGGCTTGTTGGCCATCTTGGGATCATTGGCCATCTGAGCCAGCATGATCTTCTTCTCCTCATCCAGAACATCCTGGGTGACCTGGGTCTTGTCCCAGAAACGGGGATTCAGAGCGGCGATCTGCATAGCCACATCCTTACCGATCTCGGTAGCATCGATACCGCCGGAAACCTCCAGGTTCACCAGCACACCGATCTTGCCGCCGGCGTGGACATAAGCCACGGAAGTGCCCTCGGTGAAGAAGGCAAAACGGCGAACCTTGATGTTCTCGCCGATGACCAGGACCATCTCCTGCTGCTGCTGGGTAACAGTCAGATCGGTGCCGTTGTACTTGCACTCCATCAGAGCATCCAGATCAGCGGGCTTGTTGGCAGCAACAGTGGCAGCCACACCCTTGACGAAGTCCACAAACTTCTCGTTCTTGCCCACGAAGTCGGTCTCGGCGTTGACCTCGACCACAACACCCACACCGTCAATGACAGTAGCGTAAGCCATGCCCTCGGCAGCGATGCGGCCAGCCTTCTTGGCGGAAGCGGCCAGGCCCTTCTCACGCAGGTACTCAATGGCCTTGTCCATGTCGCCGTCGGAAGCGGCCAGGGCCTTCTTGCAGTCCATCATGCCCACGCCGGTCATCTCGCGCAGGTTCTTTACATCAGCAGCGGTAAAAGCCATAATTTTTATCCTCCAGTATGATAATATGATAAACAGGAAAATGGGGCGGGACTCTCCCGCCCCATAGGGTTTCCACTATTTGCCTTACTCGGCGGCGGTCTCCTCAGCGGCGGCTTCCTCAACCTGCTCGCCCTGACGGCCCTCGATCATGGCGTTGGCCATAATGGAGGCGATCAGCTTGATGGCGCGGATAGCGTCGTCGTTGCCGGGGATGGGATAATCGATCTCATCGGGATCGCAGTTGGTATCAGCGATGGCCACCACGGGGATGCCCAGCTTGTGAGCCTCAGCGATAGCGTTGCGCTCCTTGCGGGTGTCCACGATGAACAGAGCGCCGGGCAGCTTCTTCATTTCCTTCACGCCGCCCAGGTACTTCTCCAGCTTCTCGATCTCGCCCATGTGCTTGATGACTTCCTTCTTGGGCAGCATATCAAAGGTGCCGTCCTCCTGCATGCGCTTGAGCTGGGTCAGACGATCCACACGGGTGCGCATGGTCTTGAAGTTGGTCATCATACCGCCCAGCCAGCGGGCGTTGACATAGAACATGTTGCAGCGCAGAGCCTCATCCTTGATGGCCTCCTGAGCCTGCTTCTTGGTACCTACGAACAGCAGGGACTCGCCGTTCTCGCTGAGCTGACGGACGAAGTTGTAAGCCTCCTCCAGCTTCTTGACGGTCTTCTGCAGGTCGATGATGTAGATCCCGTTGCGCTCAGTGTAAATATAGGGAGCCATCTTGGGGTTCCACCGGCGGGTCTGGTGACCGAAGTGGACGCCAGCTTCCAGCAGCTGCTTCATGGATACGACACTTGCCATAGTAATTTTTTCCTCCGATTATCATTTAGTTCGTTACCTCCGAACCTCTCCTCTGCCGGGCCAACCGCCGCAGGCGGCACCGACCAGACATCAAGGTCCGTGCGTAATGCTGAAATATAGTACCATATCCTTCCGAAAAACGCAAGGACTTTTTGATGAAAAAATCAGAAAATTTTAGATTCTGTCAGTGTTGTACCCCTTTTTCTCTCTCAGAACAGCCGTTTGCGCCGTCGGCGGTCCTGATAAGGCGGACGGCGCTCCGCCGGTTTGGTGATGAGGATAATATCGTCTCCGATCTGCTTGATGCAGTCCCAGGGGATGTAATACTCCTCCCCCCTGCCAAAGAGGCCGAAAAACCGGCAGGGTCCCGGGACGATCAGCGCTGTTACCCGTCCCTCCGGGATCAGCACCTCTACGTCGCCTACAAACCCCAAACGGCAGCCGTCACAAATGTTGATGACCTCTTTGTACCGCAGTTCCACCATTCTGCACTGCATCTCCATCCCCCCTCTTATGGGATGGTATGCTCCGGGCGGATTGTCCTATGCGAAAAAGAAAAATATCAGATATTTTTCCGAATGGTGCGCAGAGCGTTTTTCTCCAGTCGGCTCACCTGGGCCTGAGAAATCCCTACTTCCGCCGACACCTCCATCTGTGTCTTTCCTTCATAAAACCGCAGCGCCAGGATGTGCCGTTCCCGCTCCCCCAGGCGGTCCAGTGCATCCTTCAGGGCAATCTGTTCCAACCACTGCTCATCCGTATTTTTCTTGTCCCGTACCTGATCCATAACGCACACGGTATCCCCGCTGTCGGAGTACAGCGGCTCAAAAAGACTTACCGGCTCCGTTACCGCATCCATGGCAAAGACGACTTCCTCCCGGGATATGCCCAGCGTTTCCGCCAGCTGTTCCACTGTAGGTTCCCGCTGGCTCCCGGCCATCAGTCGTTCCCGGGCCTGCATCACCCGGTACGCAGTATCCCGCAGACTGCGGCTCACCCGCACAGCACTGTTGTCTCTCAGATAGCGTCGGATCTCCCCGATGATCATAGGCACACCATATGTGGAAAAACGGACTGGCTGGCTGAGGTCAAAACCATCGATGGCCTTAATGAGCCCCACACATCCCACCTGAAACAGATCGTCAGGGTTCTCTCCCCGGCTGCTGAACTTCTGGATCACGGACAGTACCAGCCGGAGGTTACCATTGATCAGTTCCTCCCGCGCTTTTTTGTCACCTGCTTTGGTCCGCCGCAGCAGTTCCATGGTCTGCTCATTGTTGAGCACCTTCAGCCGCGCCGTGTTTACTCCGCTGACTTCCACTTTCCCCTGCATGTACCCAACTCCTTGCCTTTTCATGGCGGCTTACGAGGATGCTTTCCTCGCACCGCCTCAGGCAAAGTATGTCCCCGGCCAACTGGTTTTATCCTCCAGCACAGGCCGTCTGACATTTTTGAAACATACAATGACAAAACTTCTCTGTTTTTTCTGCTTTTCTCAGACAAAAGGATTTTTCAGCCTCGCCATGGAGAATCTGTTCACCTGGTACAAATTGTCCATATTGTCCGCATTCGAACGACATTTTTTTATTAAATTGTCAAAAATTGATAAAGCATTTTACAATATCGTGTGATATAATAGAAAAAAATCGGCAATTATGCCGAGAAAAAGGAGACGATTGAAATGACATACGGAGTGGAAGTCATCAACCATGTAGACCCTGAGGTCGCCAGTGCCATTCAGGCCGAGGTAGACCGTCAGGAGAGCCATATCGAACTCATTGCTTCAGAAAACTTTACCAGCCGCGCTGTTCAGCTGGCTGCCGGCAACCCCCTGACCAACAAGTACGCAGAAGGTTATCCCGGTAACCGTTATTACGGTGGCTGTGAATACGTGGACGTGGTGGAGAGCATCGCTATCGATCGTGCCAAGAAGATCTTTGGCTGCACCTACGCCAACGTTCAGCCCCATTCCGGCGCCCAGGCCAACATGGCCGTGGAGCTGGCCCTGTGCGAGCCCGGCGATACCGTGATGGGCATGAAGCTGGCCCACGGCGGTCACCTGACCCACGGCAGCCCTGTCAACTTCTCCGGCCATCTCTTCAACATCGTCGGCTACGGCGTCAATGAGCAGGGTTACATTGACTACGACGAGGTGGAGCGTCTGGCTATGGAGCACAAGCCCAAGCTGATCATCTGCGGCGCCTCCGCTTATCCCCGTATCATCGATTTTAAGCGCTTCCGTGAGATCGCCGACAAGTGCGGCGCTTACCTCATGAGCGATATCGCCCACATCGCTGGTCTGGTAGCTGCTGGCCTCCATCCCAGTCCCTTCCCCTGGGTGGATGTGGCTACTTCCACCACTCACAAGACCCTGCGTGGCCCCCGCGGCGGCCTGATCCTCTCCACCAAGGAGTTTGCTGAGGAGCACAAGCTCAACAAGTGGGTGTTCCCCGGCGTCCAGGGCGGCCCCCTGATGCACATCATCGCTGCCAAGGCCGTGGCCTTCAAGGAGGCTCTGGATCCCTCCTTTGTTGAGTATCAGAAACTGGTACTGGCCAACAGCCAGGCTCTGGCCAAGGCTCTGGTGGCCCGCGGCTTCAATCTGGTCTCCGGTGGTACTGACAACCACCTGATGCTGGTGGATCTGCGCAGCAAGGGCATCAGCGGTCAAGAGTGTGAGGAGCTGATGGACAGCGCCAACATCACCTGCAACAAGAACTCCATCCCCTACGATACCGCCGGTGCCAACCACCCCAACGGCATCCGTCTGGGCACTGCTGCTGTGTCTGCCCGCGGCCTGCAGCCCGAGGACATGGAGACCATTGCCGAGTGCATCGACATGCTGGTCAACCAGCGCGAGGCTGGTGTAAAGGAAGCCCGCGCCAAGGTGGCTGAGATCACCATCAAGTACCCCCTCTACCGGGATCGTTAAATTTTCAAAATAGCAAAAGGACAGCTCCCCGCAGTCTAAGAGGGGGAGCTGTCCTTCTTTCTTTGCTCTGCACACAGAACTGATCTGACAAACAAACTGGGACGGAAGAAATCTTCCGTCCCAGTTCTGTTTTCTCAAATCGCAAAAACGATCACTTTTTAAAGCTATCCTTCAGGCTGACACTGCGATTAAACACCAGATGGCCCGGCCGGGAATCCTTGTTGTCCAGGCAGAAGTAACCTACCCGCATGAACTGGAAGCTGGCAGGAGCCACCGCATCCTTCAGCCCAGCCTCCACCTTGCAGCCGGTGACTACCTCCAGAGAATCGGGGTTCAGGCAGTCCAAGAAATTCTTGTCGGCAGCATCGGGAGCAGCATCGCTGAACAGATTGTCGTACAGCCGGCACTCCGCTTCCACAGCGGTAGCAGCGTCCACCCAGTGGATGGTAGCGCCCTTCACCTTCCGGCCGTCGGCAGGATTGCCGCCCCGGCTGTCGGGATCGTAGGTAGCATAGATCTCAGCGAAGGTGCCGTCGTCGTTCTTTTTGCAGCCGGTGCAGGTAATGAGGTAGGCGCCCTTCAGGCGGCACTCAGGACCGTCAGGATAGAGACGCTTGTACTTGGGAACCGGCACCTCCAGGAAGTCCTCCTCCTCCACATACAATTCCCGGGAGAAGGTGATGGTGCGCATACCATCCTCAGGCCGGTTGGGGTTGTTCTCCACCTCAAAGGTCTCACTCTGCCCCTCGGGATAGTTGGTGATGACCAGCTTCACCGGACGGATCACCGCCATAACCCGCTGAGCGGTCTCGTTGAGATCCTCCCGGAGGCAGTGCTCCAGGAAGCTGTACTCCACGGTGCTGGCAGCCTTGGCCACACCAATGCGCTCGCAGAAGTTCCGGATGGAGGCAGGGGTATAGCCCCGGCGGCGGAGACCGCAGAGAGTAGGCATCCGGGGATCATCCCAGCCGGAGACCTTGCCGCCCTCCACCAGAGCCCGGAGCTTGCGCTTGCTCATGACCGTGTGGTCGATACCCAGGCGGGCAAACTCGATCTGGCGGGGCTTGGCCGGCAGATCACAGTTCTCCACCACCCAGTTATACAGAGGACGATGGGCCTCAAACTCCAGGGAGCAGAGGCTGTGGGTAATCCCTTCCAGGGCGTCCTCGATGGGATGGGCGAAGTCGTACATGGGGTAGATGCACCACTTGTCACCCTGACGATGATGGTGCATATGGTTGATACGGTAGATCACCGGGTCACGCATATTGAAGTTGCCGGAGGCAGGGTCGATCTTGGCCCGCAGGGTCATAGCGCCATCAGGGAACTCCCCTGCCCGCATCCGGGCAAAGAGGTCCAGGCTCTCCTCCACGGGACGATCCCGGTAGGGGCACTGAGCGGGACAGTTCACGTCGCCCCGCATCTCCTTCATCTGCTCCGGGGTCAGCTCGCAGACATAGGCCAGGCCCTTCTTGATGAGGGACACCGCACACTCGTACATCTTCTCAAAGTAGTCGGACGCATAGAAGAAGCGGTCGCCCCAGTCAAAGCCCAGCCAGTGGATATCCTCCTTGATGGCCTCCACATACTCCACATCCTCCTTGGTGGGGTTGGTGTCGTCCATGCGGAGGTTGCACAGTCCGCCATACTTCTCGGCGGTACCGAAGTCGATGCACAGGGCCTTGCAGTGGCCAATATGCAGGTAGCCATTGGGCTCCGGCGGGAAACGGGTGTGGACGGTCATGCCCTGGAACTGACCACCCTCTGCGATGTCCTCGTCGATGAACTGATGAATGAAGTTTTTGCTCTCGGCCTCCTCGGTAAGGGGGGTCTTATTTTCCTCGGCCATGTTTCACACTCCTTTGTTTGTTAGAAATTTTGTCTAAAAAGTGGCGAGTTTTATTATATAAAATGCCGGTGCAAAAGGCAAGGGCTATTTTACATTTTCTCCCTGATTTCCGCAAAAATACCCGCCGCGGCCAAAACACGGCGGGTATTTTTTGAAACACGGTTACTGCGGGGCATCCGGCGTAAAGGAAAGAAGTCTCTCTCCCTGCCATGTCCCCTCGCCCCGCATCCCATCTTTCAGGGCGGCATGGAGCTCCGGGGAGCAGGTCAGGCGCAGGTTATTGTCGTCCGGGTGATAGTCCTCCCGCGGCGTCTCAAACCGCAGCAGGACCTGAGTAAACTGGTCGCGGTCCGGCATAAATGGCGAAATGGAACTGCGGGGCATTGGGTCCGTCAAACCGTCAGAAAAAGACGGTTTGTATTGCGTGGCTACCACGATAAATCGGGCGGTCCGGGGCATGTCAGTCCTCATGGTCACGCTCCTTTCTCAGATCCGGAAGTCCTCCTCCTTCAGCTTGGAGGTCTCCAGCTTCACCGGGCGGGGGGGCTCCCGCTTGAAGGGATCGTATTTGAACCACATACAGTGGTACTCCGCAGCCACCACACCCCGCCTGGGGCAGGCCACCTCCCGGTCGTTGATCACATTGCCCTTGGCGCAGTAGGCGCACCGCGGCTCGATGTCCTTACGAAACAGCATGGTCCCCCTCCTTTCACCTGTCAGTATACATGCTTTTCTTTGAAAAGAAAAGCATCAAAAGAAACTTTTGCGCGAAACTCCGTTTCGCTTTCCTGTGGGAACGATATCGTTACAGGGTGTGCAGGACCACCTTATCATCCTCCGCCGTGGCGGCGATCTGGGTGATGGGGTGGTCATAGCTGTCGATAATGGCAGAGGCCAGCACATCCTCCACCTCTTTCTGGATGGTGCGGCGGAGGTTCCGGGCGCCATAGGTGGCGGAGTAGGATTTCTTCACCAGGTAGCTTACCAGTGCATCGTCATAAGTGAAGGTGAGGCCCTTCTCCTTGAGGCTGCCTTTCAGCTCATCCAGCATCAGTCGGGCAATGGGCAGGAAATTCTCCTCGGTGAGCTTGTTGAAGTAGACGATCTCGTCCACGCGGTTGATAAACTCCGGACGCAGGAACTGCTGCAGGGCCTTCATAGCCCGGTCTTTCCCCTGCTCGTTCACCGTCTTGTTGAAGCCCACGGAGCCCTCCTTCCGGTCGCTGCCGGCATTGGAGGTCATGACGATGACAGTGTTCTCAAAGTTCACCTTCCGGCCATGGGCATCAGTAATCTGGCCGTCGTCCAGGATCTGGAGCAGCACGTTGAGAACGTCGGGATGGGCCTTCTCGATCTCATCGAAGAGGATGACGCTATAGGGCTTGCGGCGGATCTTCTCCGTCAGCTGGCCCGCCTCGTCATAGCCCACATAGCCCGGAGGAGAACCGATGATCCGGGAGACCGAGTGCTTTTCCATGAACTCGGACATATCCAGGCGGATGAGACTCTCCGGGGCGTTGAAGAGGTCGTCGGCCAGCTGCTTGACCAGCTCCGTCTTACCTACGCCGGTGGAACCTACAAAGATGAAGCTCACAGGCTTGTGCTTGGGAGAGATCCCCACCCGGTTGCGGCGGATGGCAGCGGCCACAGCGTCGATGGCCTGATCCTGACCAATGATCTTTTTCTTCAGCCGCTGATCCAGCTCGCTGAGCCGCTTGAACTCCTCCTCCCGGATCTTGCTGGCGGGGATCTTAGTCCACAGCTCGATGACCCGGGCCAGATTGTCCATGGTGAGCTGAGGCTCACCCTTGGCAGTGAGCTGGTCCAGCTCGCTCTGGAGCTGGATCTCCTTGCTCTTGAGCTCCGCCATGCGCTCAAAATTGGGCTCCTCCGCCCCCTCCAGCATCTCCCGCTCCTTGCTGCAATCCTGGATCTCCCGGAGAACCTCCTGACGGCGATTGATGTCCGGGTCCTTCAGGTTCATGTCGGAACAGGCCTCGTCAATGAGGTCGATAGCCTTATCGGGGAGGAAGCGGTCAGTGATATACCGCTCACTGAGAAGCACCGCCTGGCGCAGAATCCCCTCAGGGATCTTCACGCCGTGATAGCTCTCATAATAATGGGCAATGCCCCGGAGGATCTCCATGGTATCCTGCAGGTTAGGCTCATTCACCGTCACCGGCTGGAAGCGACGCTCCAGAGCGGTGTCCTTTTCAATGTGCTTGCGATATTCGGTAAAGGTAGTGGCGCCAATGACTTGGATCTCTCCGCGGCTGAGGGCGGGCTTGAGAATATTGGCGGCGTTCATGCTGCCCTCGGCGTCACCTGCCCCCACGATATTGTGGACCTCGTCGATCACCAGGATGATATTGCCGCACTTGCGGATCTCCTCGATAAGGCCCTTCATACGGCTTTCAAACTGGCCACGGAACTGGGTACCGGCCACCAGGGCGGTGAGATCCAGCAGAAACACTTCTTTCTCCCGCAGCTTGAAGGGCACATCGCCCTTGGCGATCCGCTGGGCCAGGCCCTCGGCGATGGCGGTCTTGCCCACGCCAGGCTCACCGATCAGGCAGGGGTTGTTCTTCTGCCGGCGGTTGAGGATCTGTACCACCCGCTCGATCTCCTGCTCACGGCCTACCACGGCGTCCAGCTTTCCTTCCCTGGCCCGCTCGGTGAGGTTGATGCAGTAGCTGTCCAGGTACTTGCGCTTGGGGGCCTTGTCCGCCTTACGCTCACGGCCCTCGTGGCTGCGGCCGCTGCTCTCACCGCTGGTGGGAGCAGGCGTGTCCCCGTTGCCGAACAACCGGCTGAGGAAGGGGAAAGTGGCGGTCTTACCGTCCTCGCTGTCGTCCTCCTCGTCGTCCTGGGGGATCAGCCCCTCCATGGACTCGGCACCGCCAAAGGCCTGCATCATCTCATCGGAGATGGCATCCAGATCCTCGTCGGTGATGCCCATGCGGCGCATCATATCGTTGACCTGGGGCAATCCCAGATCCTTGGCGCATTTGAGGCACAGGCCCTCATTGACGGTCTGGCCGTTCTCGATCTTGGAAATGTATACTACCGCCACGCGTTTTTTACATCTTGTGCAAAGGGTTGGTTGCATAGTCAGTTACCTCCATTACAGGGAAGAGAAAAATGAGTGAGAAAACAGGAAGCGGGCCAGGAAGGTCTCCTGGATCAGCGCCTCAGTCATAAAATCACTAAAGGCCATCAAAAGCCACAAAGCCAGGGTGGTGAGCAGCCATCCTTCCGCCAGACCCAGCACACCGCCTCCAAAGGAATTGAGACCGTGGAGGCCCGGCAGCTTGAAGGTCACGTTCAGCAGTTTTGCCAGCAGCCGCAGAATCAGGTTGCCCAGCAGGAAGCACACCAGATAGGACAACGTGTACAGCAGCGATCGCACTACCGTGTCGATCACCGTATCTGCCACCTGATACCCCAGTTCGATCAGCGTCTCCCGGGCAGATGTCTCCACGGCCTCCTCTGTTTCGGACAGGCCCAGAGTATCCAGCAGCTCCAGGGCTTTCTCCCGGATAAAACGGCTGGGGATCGCTTCCACCACCTGCTCCATCTCCTCCAGCGGGGAGATCGCATCAGAACTTTCTGCCACTATCTCATCCACACGTTCCTCGATGGCCGCCTTCGTGGCCGGTCGGATGCGCTTTTCGATCAAGGTGTCCGTGATGAGATTTGCCGCCCTGGCTGCTACTACCAATGCCAGGACCAGCACGATCAGCCCCATCAGGCTTTTGAACAGGCCTCTTTTCGCCCCCCATAACACACACAACACCATAACAGCCGCCACAACAACGTCTGTTATTATAGCAGGAACAGACAAAAAAGGCCATCTCCTTTCTCTGGGAAAGAGGGTATTCCCCGCCAGTTACGGCAGGAACCGCCACGCGGCGGTACCAGCGATCACCATTGCGGTGCCGTCGCTGTTCATAATCACATGCCCTGCGTAATCCGTCCCATCCAGGCGGGCATGCTCCTGGAGGTCCCGGGTGTAGATCACCAAACTGTCGCTGTAGAGCACCGCCAGGTACTCCCCTGCCGCTGACATGTCCAGGATTTCCTCTGTGATCTCCAGCGAGGCGATCTCCTCCCCTTTCAGATCAAAGGTCGTCAGGTCGCAAATATTGCCGGCCTGATATTTTCCCAGCAGCAGAGCACAGAAATTCTTGCCGCCAAAGGCGTAATCATGCAGATAGAGGCTGCCGTAAGGGTAGTCCAGGAATAAATTTCCCTCCAGATCCGCCATGGCCAGCCGGGTATCGCACAGCGCCAGCAGCTCATCACCTGTACAGGCGATATCCATGGGCAGGCCGTCCCGGATGGGGCAGGACGCCGTCAGCACAGCTTCCGACAGATCGTAGATCATCAGCGTACTGCCGAAAGCACCATCCTGTGCGTTCAGTCCCACAGCCACCACAGACCGGCAATCCTCTGTCACCAGGGCATCGCTGATATAGCTGTCATAGGAATCGAAGCTGAACACCAGCTCACCGCTGCTATTATATACAGAAACGGACGCCTTATAGCCGTTTTTTTCCTCAGTCACCGACAGCCAGCCGGAACTGTTGAGCCGGGCAGAGTAATAGCGCAGGCCGCCGGAGGTCTCCATCTCCCTGCGCACACCGCTCTCATCGAGGAGATACAAGCTGCTGCCGCCTATATCGCACACCACTGCCATTCCCCCTCCGGTAGAAATCTGGGGAGATGTCATGCTGACGGATAGATTATACAGCATCGTACCATCATCCTGAAGGAGCTGAATGGCATTTTGATTGGCCAGCAGAAGATTCTCTCCCAGCATGGCATAACGGTTATTGCCGTCAGCTACATAGGTATAATAATTTTGGCCGGTACCACTGTCTCCGTACATAAGCCAGCGCCGCAGGGAAGCGAAGTGATTGCCGTCCTCCATAGTGGTCAGTACCACGATCACCAGCACTACCGCCAGCAGGATCAGCAGGCGCGGAAGATTGCGTACCGGCAGGCGCTTGGACTTTCCAGTTCCGGCAGTCTTTGGCTGCTTTCCGGCCGTGCTCTCACCGCCGCTCTCCCCTTTTTCCTCCGGTTCCGGAACGGCAGTCAGCTCCTCCTGTTGCACTTGTCGCTTTTCTTCATCCATTGAGCCGCTCATCCTCGTACCAAAGTTTTGTCAGATACAGGCCGCCGGGCGGAACTGTAGGCCCCGCCAGCGTCCGGTTGCCGCTGTCCAGGATCACCGGAATATCCTCCGGTGTCAGCTTCCCTTCAGCGGCGTAGAGTACGGTGCCGGTAATAGCCCGTACCATATTATAGAGAAACCCATTGGCGCAGACCTTCAGTTCCAGAAGATCTCCGCTGCGGGTGACATAGCAATAGTAAATGGTCCGCACCGTGGTTTTTGTCTCCGTACCCACGCTGCGCACCGCCCGGAAGTCATGGGTCCCCTCAAAGGCCCGGGCCGCCCGGTCCATCACCGCCTCGTCCAGCCGCTTGGGGTAGAAGTAGGCACGATTGACATAAAACGGGTTCCTGATCCGGGAGTTGAAGATCCGGTAGGTGTACTCCTTGCGCAGGCAGGAACCGATAGCGTTGAAATCCTCCGCCACATCAAAGGCCCGGCAGACCACGATATCTTCCGGCAGGCGGGTATTCACCGCCAGAGGGATCCGGTCGGCAGGAATGGTGGAGGTGGTGCGGAAATTGGCGATGTAATATTCGGCATGAACACCGGCATCCGTCCGGCCGCAGCCAGTGACTTTCACCGGGTGGCAGCAGATGGTGGAGAGGGCCTTTTCCAAAGTCTCCGCCACCGTCACTTCCGTCTTTTGCACCTGCCAGCCGTGGTAGGCGGTACCGTTATACATGAGATGCAGGGCAATATTGCGCATGTGCGCCTCCTAAAAGGGTTTTTATGATTCAGCTTTCCTCCGGCACAAGGTCCACCACCACCAGCTCCGGTGGGTTGAACAGCCGTGGGATACGGGTGCTCTCCCGTGCCAGGCCCCGGCTCACCACAAAGGCCATACCGTCCTCATCATAGCAGCCGCCGGCATACTGAGGAAACAGCCCCTGGTTGGGAGCGTAGAGCCCGTTGAGCAGGCCGGGAATCCGCCACTGGCCACCGTGGGCATGGCCTGAGACCACCAGGTCGAAGGGGTACTGCCGGTATGCACCGATGCGCTCCGGCCGATGGGCCAATAGGATGGTATAACCCTCCTCCGCTGCTGGGGAGAGAGCCGGCAACTGGTCCTCCCCACTGTCCGGGTCATCAATACCATATACAGTCAAGGTTTGTCCCTTTACAGCAATATCCACACATTCACCACGGAGTACATGGATACCCAGGGCCTCAATATCCTGACAGATCCGCTCCGCCTCGCCGCTCCACCACTCGTGGTTACCGGTGACATAGCAGCAGGGCCATTTTTCCGCCAGGGCTTCCAGCACCGTCCAGGCGTTGTCCTCCGGCAGGACATCGTCCACAATGTCCCCCGGCAGCAGCACCAGGTCCGGCGTCTCCGCCGCCACGGCATCCAGTAGTTCCCTCTGGTTTTCGCCGTAGGCGCAGCTGTGGAGATCGGAGACTACCGCGATGCGGATATTCTCCGTCAGCTTGTCTGTCCCGATCTCATAGTGCCGTACCACCAGACGGTTGTCCAGGGCCAGGAGCAGCAGCAATACCAGCAGCACTGCCGCCGCCAGAAGGCCCCTCAGCAGTCTGCGCCGTCTCACAGCCCGAAGTGGGCCAGGATCAGCACTGCCGCCAGGATGGCAGCATAGGCCGCCATCACCAGGTAATCCCGGTTCTGATAGTGGAGCACATGGAGCTTGGTACGGCCCTCGCCGCCGTGGTAGCAGCGGCACTCCATGGCCACCGCCAACTCATCGGCCCGACGGAAGGCGGAGATAAAGAGGGGCACCAGAATGGGCACCAGGGCCTTGGCCCGGTCCAGCAGGCTCCCGCTCTCAAAATCCGCCCCTCTGGCCTTCTGAGCGGACATGATCTTGTCCGTCTCCTCGATAAGAGTGGGGATAAACCGAAGGGCAATGGACATCATCATGGACAGCTCATGGACCGGCACCTTCACCTTCTTCAGCGGCCCTAGAAGGGCCTCCAGGCCATCGGTAAGAGCAATGGGGCTGGTGGTATAGGTGAGAAGAAACGTACCCATGATGAGCATACTGATACGCAAAGCCATGAAGAATGCGGTAAAAATACCCTCCTTGGTGATCTTGAGGACCCAGAACTGGACCAGAATCTCACCAGGGGTATAGAACAGGTTTAATATTGCGGTAAAGCAGATGATAAACAGCACCGGCTTGAGGCCGCGTACCAGGGCCTTGGGGGCTACGCCGGACACCTTTACGCCGGTAATGAGCAACGCCACCATAAGGCCGTAGGAAACAAAGGATTCTGCGCAGAAGAGCGCCACGATATAGACTACCGTCAGCAGGATCTTGGTTCGGGGGTCCAGCCGGTGGGCCAGGGACGTACCGGGGAAAAACTGGCCTAATGTAATATCCTTCAGCACGGCCGCTTCCCCCCTTTCAGAGCAGACAGGGCCTTCCGGAGCTCCGCCACCGTGTATACAGCGGGGTCGATCTCCACGCCCCGACGGCGCAGCTCCATGGCCACACGGGTCACCTGGGGCACATTGAGGCCAACTGCCACCAGCTCTTCCGCCCGGCTGAACACCTCATGGGGGGTACCACTCATCACAACGCCGGCGTCCGCCAGCACGATGATGCGGTCCACATTCTCCGCCACCTCATCCATACTGTGGCTGACCATCACCACAGTAGTGCCTTTTTGCTGGTGGTAGGAGCGGATGTTCTCCAACAGGCTTCGCCGCCCTGCGGGGTCCAACCCTGCTGAGGGCTCATCCAGAATCAGCACCCGGGGCTCCATGGCAATAACACCTGCAATGGCCACCCGGCGCTTCTGGCCGCCGGAGAGCTCGAAGGGGGATTTGTCCAGCAGGCTCTCATCCAGTCCTACAAATGCAGCAGCATCCCGGACCCGGCGGTCGATCTCCTGCTGGGAGAGGCCCATATTCTTGGGCCCAAAGGAGATGTCCTTATAGACTGTCTCCTCAAAGAGCTGGTACTCCGGGTACTGGAACACCAGTCCCACCTGGAAGCGTACATTCCGGATCTTTTTGGGGTCTGCCCAGATATCCCGGTCCTCCAGGTAAATCGTTCCGCTGGTGGGCTGGAGCAAGCCGTTGAGGTGCTGAATCAAGGTGGATTTCCCGGAGCCGGTATGACCGATGACCCCCAGGAACTCTCCCTCCATGATCTCAAGGCTCACTCCATCCACCGCGCTGCGGCAGAAAGGCGTGTCCTGCCCGTAGGTATGGGTCAGATTTTCCACGCGAATAATGGGTTTCAACGTTCGTTCCTCTTTCTCGCGCCTCCCGGGCGCGGGTAAATTCTCGATATATGGTATTTAATATAAATAGGTATAAATTTATCTCCCGGCTGACAGCGCCTGCACGATCGCATCGGCGCACTCTTCCACGGACAGAGCGTCTACCGGCACATCGAAGCCATCCTCCCGAAGGCCATAAAGCAGCTCCACCGTATGAGGCACATCCAGCCCGATAGCCCGCAGCTCCTCCATCCGGGGCAGGATCTCACGGGGTGTTCCATCCATGACAGCCTGTCCGCCATCCATCACGATGATGCGGTCGGCCAGAGCTGCCTCATCCATGTGGTGGGTGATGAGGACAATGGTGATCCCCTTCTCCCGGTTGAGCCGCTGGACAGTATCCAGCACCTCCCGCCGTCCGCTGGGGTCCAGCATGGCGGTAGATTCGTCCAGGACGATGCAGGCAGGCTCCATAGCGATGATACCGGCAATGGCGATGCGCTGTTTCTGGCCGCCGGAGAGGTGGTGGGGAGCCTGGAGCACAAAGTCCTCCATCCCTACCGCTTTCAGCGCACTGTCCACCCGCTTTTGGATCTCCTCTGTGGGGACGCCCAGATTCTCCGGGCCGAAGGCCACATCCTCCTCCACCACGTTGGCAACGATCTGGTTGTCCGGGTTCTGGAACACCATTCCTACCCGGCGGCGGATCTCCAGCAGGAGGTTTTCATCGCAGGTGTCCATGTTGTCCACCCACACGGTTCCTCCCACAGGCAGCAGCACCGCGTTCATATGCTTGGCCAGGGTGGATTTTCCCGAGCCGTTGTGACCCAACACCGCCACGAAACTTCCTCGCTCAATGGATATCGACACCCCGTTGAGGGCAGCCAAAGGCGCCTGCCCCTCCTCTGCAGGGTAGGAAAAAGCCAAATCTTCTGTTTTGATGATCGCATCTGCCATGGGGCAATACCTCTTATTTTCCGTATAAAGTCCTCCGGGCTTTCACAAAGTCCCGGCGGCGCACATAGATTCGATAGACATAGGTGGTCGTGTTGAACATGCTGTAGCGTACGCCATATTTGGCAGCCATACTGGCATCCCGGGCCTGTCCGAAACGGGTCCCGCCCCGGAGGGGATCAATGGAGTAGGGGATCCCGGCCCGTTGGAGAACATCTTTGATATGCCCCACCTGCTGAGGGTCAGATTCAGTGGCCAGTAGCTTTTGGTTAAACAGACAGATCATGACATGTACCTCCTATTATGTATTGAGCCGGACCAACCGGCAGAATAACAAAGAGCAGTCTATCTCCATCAGGGAATCCGTCCTACCTGGAACCGTGCAGTAAAGGCAGGGGCCAGTTTTTGCAATATCAGCCACAGCCAATACCCCAGCATAGCACCGATGGTGTTGAGCATCAGGTCGTCTACATCAAAGGCCCGGCCTACGCACAGCTGACAGCACTCAATAAAAATGGTAACGGCAAGGCCAGTGAGAAGAGCCCGCCACCAGGTATATTTCCGCCACAACAGAGCGGGGAAAAAGCCGAAGGGAATGAACATGACCACGTTTCCCAGCAGATTATACACCGACCAGTGGTCTCCCCGGAAGGTACGGAACAACTGGAAGTTGGCGCTCCCCCAGGTAAAGAACGGATATCCTCCCGCGTTCCAGCGGTAACCGTTGGCCACATCAATAAAGGAGGATACCACCCACCGGGGCAGCAGGGTGATCACTGCCATGCCGCCGCAGAACATCCAGAACAGGGCCAGGGTCACTTCTCTGACCGTGCCGCTTCGGAGATCTGCTGCCATCAGCCGCCGGCGGCGCCAGGGTGTCAGGCAAAGCCACACCGCCAGAACCGGCAGCGCTCCCCACAGCATGGCAAACAGATAGGAGAATGTGCGGTACACCGTGTGTTACTCTCCCATCCACCGGCCGGTGGCGCCGCAGGGCAGCACCAACCCGGTCTCCGTCACCGGCAGACCGATCTCGTCGCTCTGGGTGTGGCCGCCGTATTTCCGGGAAACCACAGTCTCCAGGATATAGGTCAGAACACTGGGCGCAAGGCCTGTGGTATAAGAATTGATGATGACGAACAGCGGGTTTTCTGAGAGGACACGGCTGCACAGCTCCACAAAGGGATACAGACTCTCCTCCAGCTTCCACACCTCGCCGGTGGGACCTCTGCCATAGCTGGGCGGGTCCATGATAATGGCGTCGTAGGTGCGGCCCCGGCGGATCTCCCGCTCCACGAACTTGGCGCAGTCATCCACGATCCAGCGGATAGGCTTGTCCTCCAGGCCGGAGGCTCTGGCGTTGTCCTTGGCCCAGGCCACCATTCCCTTGGCCGCATCCACGTGGCACACACTGGCCCCCGCCGCGGCGCAGGCCACACTGGCTGCACCGGTATAGGCAAAGAGGTTCAGCACATTGATCGACCGCCCCGCAGAGCGGATCTTCTGGCGGGCAAAGTCCCAGTTTACCGCCTGCTCCGGGAAAAGGCCGGTGTGTTTAAAGTTCATGGGCTTTACCTGGAAGGTAAGATCCCGATAACGGACCTGCCACTGAGCGGGAAGCTTTCCCTTGTCCCAGTGTCCACCGCCGGTACTGGAGCGGAAATAGCGTCCATCCGGATTGCGCCAGCCGCTGTGCTTTCCCACAGAGGGCCAAATGGCCTGAGGGTCAGGGCGCACCAGGAGCTTGTCTCCCCAGCGCTCCAGCTTTTCTCCGCCGCCGCAGTCCAGCAGCTCGTAGTCTTTCCACCCGTCCGCAATCCACATAAGCCTGTCCCTCCGCATAGAAATTCAATGTATTATATAACAAAACCCCTGCCAGCGTCAACAAATTAACTGTGAATAATTTGGTGCTTTCCTACAGAAATTTACCCCTTCGCCCTCCTCTCTTTCACTTTTGGGCAGCAAATCGCCATTTCAAAAATCTATTTCCATTTTTCCCTTGACTTTTTGCTGGAAATAGGGTATCATAGTCCAAGTTGTAAAGCTCTCATACTTTACAGAAGGAGGGAACGCCGTGAAAAACCAGACCTATCGCATGACCATGCTGTATGATTTTTACGGGGAACTCCTGACAGAGAGACAAAAGGAGTTCTTCGACCTCTACTACAATGAGGACCTGTCCCTGTCCGAAATCGCGGAAAACAGCGGCATCAGCCGTCAGGGCGTCCGGGACGTCATCGTTCGGGCAGAGGGGATCATGCAGGAGATCGAGGACAAAACCGGGCTTATCCGCCGCTTCATGCAGATGCAGGGCAATCTCAATGCCATCCAGGAGGCCGCGGAGGAGCTGAAAACCATCAACTACCGCCAATACGAGAATCCCCGGGTGGATGCCTTGGTAGATACCATTATGAAGGCCGCCACCGCCCTGCGGGAATAAGGAGTAAGCATCTATGGCATTCGAGGGCCTTTCCGAAAAATTAAACGCTGCATTCAAACGCCTGCGGGGCAAGGGCCGCATTACGGAGGCCGACGTCAAGGAGGCCATGCGGGAAGTCCGCCTGGCCCTGCTGGAAGCGGACGTAAGCTACAAGGTGGTCAAGGACTTCGTGGCCAAGATCACCGAGCGGGCTGTAGGCACCGATGTGCTGGAGAGCCTCACCCCTGCCCAGCAGATCATCAAGATCGTCAATGAGGAACTGACAAACCTCATGGGCGGTGCCAACGCCAAGATCTCTTTTGCCAGCAGTGGTCCCACCATCATCATGATGGTAGGTCTTCAGGGTGCCGGTAAAACCACCAACGGCGCCAAACTGGCAGGGTATCTGAAAAACCGCATGGGCAAGCGTCCCCTGCTGGTGGCCTGCGACGTGTACCGTCCCGCCGCTATCACCCAGCTGCAGGTGGTAGGCGAGCAACTGGGGATCCCTGTGTTTTCTCTGGGCCAGGTAAACCCGGTACAGATCGCCCAGCACGCTCTGCGTCACGCCAAGGATCACGGCTACGACACCATCCTTCTGGATACGGCCGGCCGTCTCCATATCGACGAGCAGCTCATGAACGAGCTGAAAAACATCAAGGCCGCTGTCCATCCCAATGAGATCCTTCTGGTGGTAGACGCCATGACCGGTCAGGATGCCGTCAACGCTGCCACCGCCTTTGACGAGGCGCTGGGTATCGACGGCGTGCTGCTGACCAAGCTGGACGGCGACGCCCGCGGCGGTGCAGCCCTCTCCATCCGGTCGGCCACCGGTAAGCCCATTAAGTTTGTGGGTACCGGCGAGAAGCTGGACATGATCGAGCTGTTCCATCCGGACCGTATGGCCTCCCGGATCCTCGGCATGGGGGACATGCTCTCCCTGATCGAAAAAGCCGAGCAGCAGTACGATGAAAAGAAAGCTGCTCAGCTGGAGGAAAAGCTGCGGAAAAACCGCTTCACCCTTACCGACTACCTGGAGCAGATGCAGCAGCTGCGGAACATGGGAGATCTCAGCCAGCTGGCAGGGATGATGCCTGGACAGCTGGGCAAGCAGATGCAGAACACCCAGGTGGATGAAAAGCTCCTGGCCCGCCAGGAGGCCATCATCCTCTCCATGACCCCCCAGGAGCGGGAAAATCCCGGTATCCTGGGTGCCAGCCGCAAAAAGCGCGTTGCCGCAGGCTGCGGTCTGGACGTCTCCGACGTCAACCGCCTGCTCAAGCAGTATGACCTGATGCTCCAGCTCACCCGCCAGTTCTCCAAGGGCAAGATCCCCAAGGGCTTAGGCGGTATGGGCGGCCTTTCCGGTCTGGGCAAAGGCGGCGGCATGAGCAAGATGCATGGCTTCGGCCGGAAAAAGCGGCTGAAATGATCCCCCTTCCCTCGCGATAAATGCCCTGGCATTTTCGATAGATAACAAATTATATTTATAGTAAAATTGGAGGAAACATATCATGGTTAAGATCAGACTGCGCCGCATGGGCGCCAAGAAGGCTCCTTTCTATCGCGTTGTGGTGGCCGACAGCCGCTATCCCCGCGATGGCCGTTTCATCGAGGAGATCGGCACTTACAATCCCTGTGTGTCCCCCGCTGAGATCAAGATCGACGCCGAGCGCGCCAAGGAGTGGATCAAGACCGGCGCTCAGCCCACTGATACCGTCCGCGCTCTGCTGAAGAAGGTCGACGTTCTGTAATGGAACCTGTTGGAGGGCACAGCATGAAAGACTTGCTGCTCTACATCGCCAGAAACCTGGTGGAAGATCCCGACGCCGTCTCTGTCACGGAGATTCAGGGCGATCAGGAACTGACGCTGGAGCTGCGTGTCGCCCCCGACGACATGGGTAAGGTCATCGGCCGTCAGGGCCGTATCGCCAAGGAGATCCGGACTTTGATCCGCTCCTACGCCCAGCGCACCGGCCAGAAAGTTTCGGTGGATATCGTAGATTGAAAAACAGCCCGCCAGATACAGGCGGGCTGTTTTCCTGTAAAGGCCCCCTTCCCCCATTGCTCTTTCGTAAAAGATATTGTAAACTATTCCCGATCACTTACGCAAAAGGAGTACCTCCATGGAACAGGAATTCATCACCGCAGGTAAGATCGTAGGTACCCACGGCGTCCGGGGAGAATTAAAGCTTCTCCCTCTGGGCATCGAGGCTGCCTATCTCACCGCTTTCCCTACCTATTATATAGATGGCACCCCTGTCACTCCCACCGCCAGCCGGGTACACAAGGGCTGCCTGCTCATGAAGCTCCCCCATGTGGAGGATATGGACGCCGCGCTGGCTCTCAAGGGTAAGACGGTGGCCGTCCGCCGCAGAGACGGCCATCTTCCTGACGGCATTTTCTTCGATCAGGAGCTGGTGGGCCTCACTGCCCGCGATGCCGCTACCGGTGAAACGCTGGGCAAGGTGGAGGAGGTCCTCCTCTATCCCGCCCACAAGGTATATGCCGTCCGTGGTGGGAAGGATGAATACCTGATTCCTGCAGTACCAGCATTTGTAAAGGAAATTAACTTGGCAGATGGATATATGGATATCCACGTCTGGGAAGGGATGGGCAGCCATGAGGATTGATATTATGACCCTGTTTCCCGAGACGGTGGGCGACATGATGAACGAGTCCATCCTGGGCCGGGCCCAGGAGCGGGGCTTTATCCGCATCGAGGCCCACCAGATCCGGGACTACACAGTGAACAAGCAGAAGCAGGTGGACGATTACCCCTACGGCGGCGGCCGGGGCGCCGTTATGCAGGCGGACCCCCTCTACCGCTGCTGGGCCTACATCAAAGAAAACTTCGGCACGGAACACAGCCGCACCATCTACCTCTCCCCCTGCGGCCAGACGTTCTGTCAGGAAAAGGCCCGGCAGCTTCTCAGGGACTACGACCACCTGATCCTGGTATGCGGCCACTACGAGGGTATCGACGAGCGTTTTATTGAGGAGTGTGTGGACGAGGAGATCTCCCTGGGAGATTTCGTTCTCACCGGCGGCGAGATCCCCGCCATGGCAGTGGCCGACGCCGTGTGCCGCATGGTCCCCGGCGTACTGCCGGAGGCCGCCTGCTACGAGGAGGAAAGCCACTGGAACGGCCTTCTGGAGTACCCCCAGTATAGCCGTCCGGAGGAGTGGCATGGCCGCAAGGTACCGGAAGTCCTCCTCAGCGGCCACCATGAGAAAGTCCGGCTGTGGCGGAAGAAGCAGGCCATGCTCCGCACCCTCCGCCGCCGGCCTGATATGTTCCGGGAACAGGATTTCATGTCCACTAAGGCTGACCGCCGTCTGCTGGCGGAGGTCTACGAAGAACGCAAGCGGGAGACCACTGCCCAGGATACCCCGTCGGAACAGTAACCCCCCTTGTCCCCCAGACCTATATGCCGGCTCTTCTGCATTCCTATATCTTGCTGAATACGGAACGCGCTCTCCTGATTTGACTTCAGGAGAGCGCGTTTTTTGCTTCTTTTCCCGGTTACAGCAAGGGCAATTTTCATGTTACGGACTGTTACTTTTGTTACCATCGCTGTTACATTTTTCTATTTTTTGCACGATTTTTCCTGGACATAACAAACAATTTTTCCCATTATGTTAACTATTGAGCAAAAAATATTTGAAAAAGCTTGACAAATAGCCAATTATCCGGTATACTACACGAAGTTTTCAGAAAAGTAACAAAAGTTACAAATCGGTTGCATATACTGTTTGGGAAAAGGAAATCTTGTCCATCCTTTTCTTGAAACGGACCGGCGGCAGGCAGTCATCTTTCCTTTTCTGTTGCCCGGGATCATGCAACGATCCCACACCGTAGTCCCTTTTTTGAAAACCAATGGAGGTACAAGTATCATGTTTGAAAGAAGCAAGAAAACCGCTTCTCTGATGAAACGGTTGATCGCTGTCGCAGCTGTACCGGCCCTCTCTATCCTCGCGCTCTCTCTGGCGCCCCATCCCACGGATAGTGACGCCAGCGCCCTGTACGTCGCCGCCGAAGATACCAGCATCACATCCGGCGCGCTGACTACCGACGTATTTTTGACCAACAGCTCCTCTGAGCTGGTCTCCCGGGCAGATGGCAACGAACTGCTGCTGACCGCCGGAGAGACGGTAACGGTCACCTACCAGGACAGCACCCTGTCCGCTGTTTCTCAGGAAGAGGAAACAGTCTCCCAGCTTCTCAGCCGCCTGGGTATCCAGCCCAGTCCGTTGGAGATGGTTTCCGTTGCCTTCCTTGACAGCAGCATTGAGGTCAACATCTCCTCTGAACTTGTGTTTTATGAGCGCATCTCTACTGTAACAGAATCTGAGATCGTATATCAGTATAACGATCAAAAGCCCGACTGGTACGAAAATGTTATCCAGGAGGGCAGCGACGGCGAACAAAGCCAAACCTACGAGATCATCTATCAGGACGGCGTAGAGACCGCCCGGCAGCTGATCGACGTGGTAGACACCCAGCCGACGTCCACAATCATTGAAAAAGGCACGATCGCTAACTTTGCCAATAACAGCGACCCGGTGGCATCTATCGATACCAACGACGATGGCAGCGGCACCATCACCCTGGAGAACGGACAGGTCCTCACCTTTAAAGAGGCCCGTACCATGAAGGGTACTGCTTACACCGCCGGTGAGGGTAAGGTGGGAACCATCACCGCCAGCGGCACCAAAGTCCGTCTGGGTGTGGTGGCAGTGGACCGAAAGGTCCTTCCCCTGGGCACCAAGGTCTATGTGGTATCCAACGACGGTAAGTACACCTACGGCTTTGCCATTGCTGAGGATACCGGTGTACGGGGCAATATCATTGACCTGTACATGAACACCTATAACGATTGCATTCAGTTCGGTGTACGGGACTGTACCGTATATGTACTGGACTGACAGAGAGGTTTTTTAGCGACAACTGCGACATGAAATCGGCGGGGCCTGTCTCTTATACACATCTCCGAGCC
>OJRC01000156.1_pt1 | contig 57036 bp, 49 predicted proteins | sample 1599081 | NCBI WGS metagenome assembly OJRC01 (sample SAMN03922519, study PRJEB24848) | human gut metagenome | isolation source: stool sample | host: Homo sapiens | place: Germany | collected 2010-02 | reverse complement strand
AACTCATCACTAAGCGCAGACATTGTCATCTGTTTATCCATGGTCTTATTATATCTCTTCTGGCAGTATCGCGCCTACTTTTCTGTGCGGTATTGCCCTAATTTTCCAGAGCACCGGACAGGTGCAAGACAGCCTCCAGCACGCCGCCGCCTACTGCCAGCGCCTTATCAGAGGCACAGAAGCAGTGGTCAACCAAGCACCGGGGATCAATGTCTCCGCTCTTCATACCTTTGTGTACCGGGATACCGTCAGCCAGAAGTCCCCGCAAAACGCCGTCAATGGTACAGACCATGGGCACACCGTCCACATAGCCTGCCACCTCTCCGGCCTGCACCTGATCTCCGATAGAGTGGGCTCCCTGAAAAATACCGTCGGCAGGGGCACGAAGAACCCGTTCTCCCGCATAACCCCCGATAAGACCGGGGATATTGGTATTGGGGATGGGGCTGCCCTCATAGATCACTCTTCCCAGATAGTGGCCGCGCATGGTCTCCACCGCGGCATGGCAGTCCACACCGGCAGTAAAGCCGGGGCCTACACCGATCACCACCGGAGCCATATCTATTGTTGTCCCCAGATTTCGTTTAGCCAGAATAGCGTCCACCACAATGTCCGGCGCCAGAGCGGAAATATATTCCCCCTCAGGGTCGATCACAACAGGGATGATTCCTGTCTCCAACAGTTCCGGGACCTCTTCCACATCTGCCAGGCGGGCAGTGATCCCTTCCACTTCGGTTTCACCCAACCGCACAGCTTCTGAAAAGCATACTGTGCGGCGGATCGCTGTAGGGGCGGGGATCTCACAAATGCATATGGCCATGCCGCTGCGGTACAGCCGCAGGGCGATACCGGTAGCGATATCTCCGCCGCCGCGGATCACGACAAACATAGAAAGCTCCTTTTCCGCAATGAACCGGCAAATACCGGCACCGTCAACAAAGAGGCGATTTCCCGGGCCTGTTCCAAAGCCAGAGGCGTCTCTGCCTGATTGATCAGGACCTTGTCCGCCAGATTTTCCTGCAGGAGAACAGCGGCAAGGGCTTGGGGGGTGATGACATCATCTGGTTCCAGCCCGGACAAACGGCAGAATACTTCCGGCCGGTGGGCGGCCTGGCTTACTGCCTGTCCCAGACCGGAAGCTCCCACCAGGAGGACGCACTGTCTGGCTTCTGGCGGGATCACCGGCTCGTGCGGCAGGTGAGCCTTACAGGGGAGCTGACGGGAACCGTCTGCTTCCACCAGGACAAAGTCCGCCAGGGCTGTAAGGGTGTCCCAGGGTAAGGGTGAGGCAGTCAGCTTTCCCTCCGGGGCAGGGCTTCCCACGCAGATCACCCGGCTTGCTGTCAGTCCATGGGCCACTTGTTCTTCCCTGGGGGTCAGCAGTATCGGTATATGAGAGGGGGCCACAATATGGGTGGAGGTAGTACAGATCACAGTCCCCCGCTGGGACAGCTCCTGAGCCAGCAGGTACATGGCAGTGGTCTTTCCACCACTGCCGATCAGAGCGGTGATCCCCTCTGTCACGCCCAAGATCCTGGACAGTTCCACCGGCGTCATCCTTTCCGGCGCAAATATCGGCCTATTCGTTCTTTCGATGGATCGTATCGAATAATACTTTTGCCCAATTCAGTATACCGCCTTCGGCCCTCAGCGTCAAGGGCAACGGGAGAAAGGTTTGCGTCAGCAGCCCTCTGACAGAATATTTGCCGGCCAGCTGATAAAAAAGACTTGACACCGCAAAATTCCTATATTAGGATAGGAATTGCGAAGGAGGGATGCCCGCTGTGAAAATATCAACCAAGAGCCGATATGCCCTTCATCTCATGCTGGCGCTGGCCATGCAGGAGGACGGGGGCAACCTTTCCGTCAAATCCGTGGCGGAGAGCCAGGGCATCAGCGAAAAATATCTGGAGCAGGTGATCCCCACCCTGATCCGGGGCGGCATGGTCCGCAGTACCCGGGGCGCCCGGGGCGGGTACCACCTGGTAGGAAGCCCCGAGGATTATACGGTGGGCGACATTTTGCGGCTGGTGGAAGGCAGCATTGCCCCTGTCTCCTGCCTGGATGATGAAGTGAATCAGTGTGCTCATTGCAAGGAGTGCGTTACACTGGAGCTGTGGGAGCAGGTAGACCGGGCCATCAGCAACGTGGTGGACCATGTGACACTGGCGGATCTGATGGATAAGCAGCGGCGCATCGACGCCCGCTGTGGCTGCCGGACCCGCGGAAATTGCTGAAACCTATTGACATTTTTCTCACAGGGATTTATAGTGTAATAACTCCTATATCTATATAGGAATTATAAAAGCATTTACCGGCTCTGTTCCGGTTTCAGGAAAGAAGGAATCAAGTCTATGTTCGTATACGCTGACAACGCGGCTACCACCGCCATGAGCAAAGCCGCCGTAGACGCCATGCTGCCAGCCATGCATGAGCTGTACGGCAACCCCAGCAGCCTCCACCAGAAGGGCCGGGAAGCCAATCTGGCACTGATGTCCGCCCGCAGAACGGTGGCAGAGTGTCTGGGGGCCAAGCCGGAGGAGATCTACTTCACCGGCTGCGGAACAGAGGCGGACAACTGGGCCATCAATGAAGGGGCTCGCTTGGGCGCCGCTGCCGGAAAGAAGCACATTATTTCCGATACCATTGAGCACCACGCTGTTCTCCACACCCTGGCCAAGCTGGAGAAGCAGGGGTTTGAGGTCACCTATCTCCCCGTCCATGAAAACGGCATCGTCCGTCTGGAGGAGCTGGCCGCGGCTATCCGGCCTGACACCTGCCTGGTGACCATTATGTTTGCCAACAACGAGATCGGTACCCTCCAGCCCATCCGGGAGATCGGAGCTCTGTGCCGGGAGAAGGGCATCCTCTTCCATACCGACGCAGTGCAGGCAGTGGGGCATGTGCCTGTCAATGTAGAGACGGACAATATCGATATGCTCTCTCTCTCCGGCCATAAGTTCCACGCCCCCAAGGGTGTCGGCGCCCTCTACTGCAAGAAGGGGATCAAGCTGCAGAACTTCATCGAAGGCGGCGCCCAGGAGCGGGGCAAGCGGGGCGGCACGGAGGCTATCCCGGCCATCCTGGCCATGGCGGCGGCTCTGAAGGAGAGCTGTGACCATCTGGAGGAGAACATGGCCAAGGTGACGGCCATGCGTGATAAGCTGATCCAGGGGCTGAGTACCATTCCTTACTCCCGCTGCAATGGTGATCCGGACCACAAGGTACCCGGCATTGTCAGCTTCTGCTTCGAGGGGATCGAAGGGGAGAGCCTTCTTCTGCGTCTGGATCTGGCGGGGATCTGCGCCAGCTCCGGCAGCGCCTGCACCAGTGGTTCTCTGGATCCCAGCCATGTCCTTCTGGCGCTGGGTATGCCCCATGAGATCGCCCACGGTTCTCTGCGGCTGAGCCTGTGCGAATACAACACCATGGAGCAGGTGGATTACATCCTGCAGGAGGTGCCCCAGGTAGTCAAGGAACTGCGGGAGATGAGCCCGGTGTGGCAGCACATGATGGAGCATGCTGAGAACCCTTATAAATAAATCCGTTCAATCAATAATAGAGAGGAAGTAAAGCATTATGGCTATGGAATATAGTGAGAAAGTAATGGAGCATTTTGCCCATCCCCACAACGTGGGTGTCATTGAGGATGCCAACGGTGTCGGCGAGGTAGGCAACGCCAAGTGCGGCGATATCATGAAGATGTATCTGAAGATCAACGATGACGAGATCATCGAGGATGTAAAGTTCCAGACCTTCGGCTGCGCCTCCGCCATCGCCACCAGCTCTATCGCCACCGATATGATCAAGGGCAAGCCGGTGTCTGAGGCTCTGACCTTGACCAACAAGGCTGTGATCGAAGCGCTGGATGGTCTGCCCACGGTAAAGATCCACTGCTCTGTCCTGGCGGAGCAGGCGGTAAAGGCCGCTGTGGCGGACTACTATAAGAACAAGGGAATTCCCTGTGACAGCTGCCTGTGTGACCACTGTGCCAGCGGCGGCTGCGGCCACAGCGAGGAAGAGCATGCGTAAGTAAATCTCTCCGCAAAGCAAGGCAGGGAGCTGCGTGGCAGACATGCAGCTCCCTGTTTTTTCGCGCCTATATGACGTGCATTTACAAACCGTTTCCGGAATGTTTAAATTCTCTGCAAAAAATCTTCATACTTTGGACATAAATACACAGTATGCTATCATCATCGAAAGGGAGAACAACAGAAAGCTCCCCGCAAGGAAAGATAGATATTCTGCAAGGAGGCATTCCTATGTATAACGATAATGAAAGAAACAGCTTCGAACCCAACTACAGCTATCGTCCCAATTACGACGAGCCGCTTCCCACTCCGGAAAGCAACCAGCAAAGCACTCCTCCTCAAAAGCCCAACCATGGTAAAGCCAAGCGGATTGTGGCAGGTGTTTTGTGCGGGGCACTGCTGATCGGCGGTTCCTTTGGTGCCGGATGGCTGATCAAAGGCGGTATTTTAGATAAAAAGGAAGAGACCAGCATCATGGTCAGAGAGAGAGACCTGCCGGAGGTGACCACGGTCAATGTCAACGGCAGCGACAAGCTCACCTACACCGAGATCTACAACGCCAACGTAGACAGCTGTGTAAGCATCAATGCTTCCGCCACCGGCTATAACTTCTTCATGCAGCCTGTGGAGACCGCCAGTTCCGGCAGCGGCTTTATCATTTCCTCGGATGGCTACATCGTCACCAACTACCACGTCATCAGCAACAGTACCGACGTGGAAGTCACTTTGGATGACGGCACTACCTACCCCGCACAGGTGGTAGGCGGCGATGAGAGCTATGATATCGCGGTGCTGAAGGTGGATCCGGGCGACACAGAACTCAAGCCCGTGGTGCTGGGTACCTCCAGCAGCCTGCAGGTGGGCGATGAGATCGTAGCCATCGGCAATCCTCTGGGTGAGTTGACCTTCTCCATGTCTGAGGGCATTGTCTCCTGCGTCAACCGTGAGATCAACGTGGACGGCACTCCCTTCAATATGATCCAGATCACTGCCGCTATCAACGAAGGCAACTCCGGTGGCCCTCTGTTCAACATCTATGGTGAAGTGGTGGGCATCGTCTCCGCCAAGTACTCCACTTCCTCCTCCGGCAATGCCGTTGAGGGTCTGGGCTTCGCCATCCCCATGGACGACGTGCTCTCTATGATCAAGAATATCATGGAGAACGGTCAGGTTACCACCCGTCCCTATCTGGGTATCACCGCTTACTATGATAGTCAGTCCCAGGTCAGTGGTGTCAATGCCGGCGTGTATATTGAGAGCGTAGAAGCCGGTGGTCCTGCTGAAAAGGCTGGCCTCCAGGCTGGTGATGTGATCACCATGATCGGCAGCTCCATCATCTCCAACCGGGATGATATTTCTTCCCTCAGCAAGACGTATAAAGCAGGTGACACCGTTACGATCACCTATGTCCGTGACGGCCAGGTAGCTACTACAGAGCTGACCTTCGGCAGTACTACCGATGCCAGCACTACCAGCAGTCAGACTACACAGCCTGACAGCAGTGAGGGTGGCAATTACAACCCCTACGGCGGTGACATGGACGAATTCTTTGAGCAGTATTTCGGTACTGCTTCCCATAGCGGTGGAAAGGCCGCCTAATACAGCTTCCGAGACATTTCTTCTCTTCTTTCTCTCCTAAACCCCAAGGGGCCATAAGGCGTTGCGCCTTATGGCCCCTTGGGGTTTGGTATGGACAAACGGAAATCTTGTATGACGAACAGCGCTGTGGTATAATGAGTTCCAAATATCATGTATCGGTTTCCGCGCAGCCATCAGGAACCGGTGGAGCGGTAGTGCCGTACTCCCAGCCGCCACACTGCGGCACAGGGGATCAGGAACAGCAGCGACACCAGCGGCAGAAAGCCGTACCAGACGGGGCCGCGGTCCAGAAGATACTGGAGCGGCCAGTGCTGCACCAGGGCCAGAGGCACCAGAAGCGTGAGGATCCACAGTACGCCCTTTCCATAGATACCGAAAGGATATTTGCCGTATTCCCGGGGGCCGTCGGTGAAAATGTTCATTACCTCCAGACCCTCCAGGGTGAAAAAGCACAGCGCAGCGTTGATAAGGAACAGCCCGAAGAAGAGAGCCGCTCCGCACAGGATCATCAGTACCAGAACCGCTGCCTTGGGAGCGGTCCAGCGGACGGCTCCGGCGGAGATGGCCCAGACCAGCATCAGCACCGCCTGCAGAAGCCGGGGCACCATGGACAGCTTCATTTTCTCACACAGGAGTTGAAACAGGAGTCCCCGGGGCCGTACCAGCAGCCGGTCGAACCGTGCCTCCGACAGGACGGAGGCGAAGGCGTCCAGCCCCCGGGCGAAGCACTCCGCCAGCGACGTGGCCGCCAGGATCACGGCGAAACACAGTGCCAGTTGGGGCAGGGTGTAGCCGGCAATGGTACCGAAGCGATCCATCAGGAACTTTACGCCCAGGAAGGTGTTCACCGTCACCAGCAGCTGCCCCAGGCAGCTGAGGAGGAAGGACCCCCGGTAGGTCATGGCGCTTTTCAGGTGGAGGGACAAAAAACTCAGATATAGTCTCATCGCTCAGCCCCCCAGAATCACAGCCCGCCGCAGCCCGCCCCGGGTGAGGCAGGCTCCCGCGGCGATCAGCACCACTGCCCAGAACAGCTGAAGTCCCAGGGCGGCGGGGATACTTTCTGGCGGGATGTCCCCGCCGAAAATCCGCAGGGGAATGTTCTGCATAGCTCCGAAGGGGCTCAGCTGGGCAAACTGCCGCAGGCCCTCCGGCAGGAAGGGCAAAGGTACCACCGCGCCCCCCAGCAGGTCCGCCGCTGCTACTGAGACGACCATCACGCCGTTGGCGTCAGTGAGATAGAAAGAGGCGGCATAGATAAGCAGGGTGTAGGCGCACACTACTACCAGCATCAGTACCATGGACAGCAGAAATACCAGAAACACCCAGGGGGCGATCCGCAGCCGGAGGCCGTAGGGTGCAGGTACCAGAACTGCCACCAGCAGGATCGGGCCTGCCCGGAGGGCCGCCCGGCTCAGCCGCAGGGCCAGGGACCGGGCCATCCACATGGTGTAGAGGTCTGTAGGCCGGGTGAGTTCATAGGCCACGCTGCCGTTTTTTACGGCTTCCACCAGATCCATCTCCCAGTACCACATGGCAAAAAAGGCCAGAAAGGCCTGCTGGAGCCAGATGTAGGCGGCAAGGGCCTCCATGCCCATAGGAAAGCGGTCCAGGTCGGACAGCCAGAAGGCCCGGTAGAGGAGGATCTCCATAGTCCCCCATACCAGCTGGGTGCTCATGCCCGCCAGGGCGGCAGTGCGGTACTGGAGCCCCGCCAGCAGGCGCATCCGAAAGAAAGCGGCATATTTTCTCATGGAGCGCCTCCCTATATGCCGAAGCGGCGGTAGAGGTCCGCTACTGACTCCTCAGTGGAGAGGTTTTCTCCCGCCATGGCGCGGATTGCCTCAGTGGTGCCGTCCAGCAGCAGCTGTCCCTTGCCGATGAGCAGCACACGGCTGCACAGGGCCTCCACATCCTGCATGTCGTGGGTGGTGAGGATCACGGTGGTGCCCCGGGTGCAGTTTTCCTCCCGGATAAACTCCCGAACTTTCAGCTTGGACACCGCGTCCAGGCCAATGGTGGGCTCATCCAGAAACAGCACTTTGGGACTGTGAAGCAGGGCGGCGGCGACCTCGCAGCGCATCCGCTGGCCCAGTGACAGCATCCGGGCAGGGGTCCGCAGCAGGTCTCCAAGGTCCAGCAGTTCCGTCAGCCGCTCCAGGTTTTCCCGGAAGCGGTCCTCCGGTACCCGGTAGATATCCCGCAGCAGCCGGTAGGAGTCCATCACCGGCACGTCCCACCACAGCTGACTGCGCTGGCCAAATACCACCCCCAGCCGGGCCACATGGGCTTTCCGGTTCTCCCAGGGCACCAATCCGTCCACAGTACAGCTGCCGCTGTCCGGCCGGAGGATACCGCTGAGGATCTTGATGGTGGTGCTCTTCCCCGCGCCGTTGGGGCCGATGTAGCCTACGATCTGGCCGTCGGGAATGGTAAAGGAGACCCCCTGAAGGGCCGGGACTATGTCCCATCCTCCGGAGACCATCCGCCGCAGGGCACTGCCCAGGCCCGCTTCCCGCCGCCGGACCCGATAGGTCTTGATGACTTCCCTCATTTCGATCATATTTACTTTTCTCCTTCAAAATATTGGCCCGTCGCGGTCAGATCAGCGGGGGGAGATTGGGCGCTCCTCCATGGCCTTAATGCCGGCGGGAAATATTCTGCCGGGAAGGGCGGCAAGGGGTAACGGTTCCCTGGCCGCCGGGACAAAATACCCTCTCTCCGTCCCGCCGGGCGGCGGGGCGAAAAGGAATTTCAGTTTACGCCTGTTCTTTCACTTTGTCAATCACTATCCCACGAGAAAAGGGGGATGTTTTCCGATGAAAACTATTTTTTCCGCACTGTGCCGGGCGCTTTCTGCCGGGCAGGGGGCGGTACTGTGCAGCGTTATCGCCAGCGAGGGCTCTACCCCCCGGGGAGCGGGAGCTAAAATGCTGGTAACAGAGGATGGCGCCGCGGTGGGAACCGTGGGCGGCGGCGCGGTGGAATACCGCTGTACCGCCCTGGCCCATCAGTTGTGCCGGGAGAAGCGCTCCCAGCTCCAGGCTTACCGCCTCTCCGCCGGGGATGTGGCCGACATCGGCATGATCTGCGGCGGCAGTGTGGAGCTGTTCCTCCAGTATCTGGACCCGTCAGACAACACGCTGCTTCCCCTGGCGGAGCAGATACTGTCCCTGCTGGACAGCAGCCGGGAGGCCTGGCTCATCACCGCTATTGACGGGGAAAGCCGCTGGCGCTGGGGCCTGTGGAACAAAAATGGCCCCATAGCGGGTTGGGAGGATGTCTCCAGAGAGTTGGCTGCCCAGGCCTTGGGCAGCCGTCCCCGGCTGATAAAAGGCGATATGACCCTGTATGCCGAGCCTCTCAGCCGCCCCGGCACTGTGTATCTGTTCGGCGGCGGCCATGTGGGACGGGCCCTGGTGCCCATTCTGGCCATGGTGGATTTCCGGGTGGTAGTCTGTGACCAACGGCCTGCTGCTGCCAGCCGGGAGGCGCTGCCCCAGGCGGCGGAGGTATACTGCCTCCCCTATGAGGATGCCTTTGCCCATCTGCCGCCAGTGACAGCGGAGGACTATGTGGTCATCATGACCCCTGGCCATGAGGCGGATTTTGAGGTGCTGCGCCAGGCCCTGGCCACCCCTGCCCGGTATATCGGCTGCATCGGCAGCCGCCGGAAGGTGGCTGCCACCCGGAACCGGCTCCTGGCCGCCGGCATCCCGGCTTCGGAAATCGACCGGGTCTGGTCCCCCATCGGCCTGCCCATCGGCGGGGATACCCCGGCGGAGATCGCCGTATCCATTGCGGCCCAGCTCATCGCCTGCCGCTCCGGCCGCCTGGAGGAGAGGGGGCACTGCCATGGCGGATAGAGAACCGGGCCGGGTCCAATCGGTGTGTAAGGCCATGGACTTGCTTTCCTGCCTGGCGGAGGCCCGGACGCCCCTGACCTTGGGAGAGCTGTCCCGGCGGACCGGTATGCCCAAGGCCACGGTCCACGGCCTTCTCTCCGCCCTGCGCAGCAGCGCGGTGGTGGAGCAGTCCGGCGAGGATGGCCGCTACCGGCTGGGCATCCGGCTCTTTGAGTACGGCTGCGCAGTGAGCCGGGGATGGAACGTACTGGAGGCGGCGGCGGAGCCTATGCGCCATGTGGCGGAGGAGACCGGCGAGACTGCCTCCATTGCCACCCTGGATCGGGGAGATGTGCTGATTCTGGACAGCGCCGATGCCCGGAGCAACTTCCGGGTGGTGTCGGAGAAGGGCTCCCGGCTGCCCATCCACTGTACCTCCCAGGGGAAGCTGCTGCTGGCCTACATGCCGTCTGCCCAGCGGCGGGCTTTGCTGCGAAACTGTGATTTTGCCGCCTATACCCCCCACAGTCATACGGACCTTGCCTCCCTGGAGGGGGAGATGGAGCAGATCCTCCGCCAGGGCTATGCCATCGAAAACGGCGAGCTGCGGATCGGCCTGCGGTCCGTGGCGGCGCCGGTATTCAACGTGGAGGGCCAGGCCCAATACGCTGTATGCGTGGTGGGCATGTTCCGCCGGGTGAACTCTCCGGAGCTGGAGCGGGCCACCCAACTGCTGCTGAACGCGGCGGAGCGGATCTCTTTTGATCTGGGCTACCGCGGCAGACAAAATCCCTGAGGGGCTGCGCCCCGGGAAGGAGCGGCATCGTGCTGCAAATAGAACGCATAACCCTCTCCCTGGAGGAGGGGGAAGCATGCCTGCGGGAGAAGGCGGCAGCGGTGCTGCGCCTGCCTCCCCAGGAGATCCAGACGGTGACCATTCTCCGCCGGGCCATTGACGCCCGGGAGGAGGTCCGCCTGGTCTATACCCTGCGGGTAAAAGTAAAAAATGAGGAAAAAGTGCTGCGGCGGTGCCGCAGCCGTCAGGTATCCCGGGCAGAGAAGGTGCGCTATCAGCTGCCGCTCCCGGTATCTCCGCCGACCCTCCCGCCGGTGGTGGTGGGAGCAGGACCGGGTGGCCTGTTCTGTGCCCTGGCCCTGGCCCGCTGCGGGGCAAAGCCCATTCTGCTGGAGCGGGGCAAGCCGGTGGAGGAGCGAACGGCGGACGTGGAGCGGTTCTGGACTACCGGTGAGCTGGATTTCCAGTCCAACGTCCAGTTTGGCGAGGGGGGCGCGGGCGCCTTTTCCGACGGCAAACTGAACACCGGTACCCGGGACCTGAGCCACCGCTTTCTCCTGGAGCAGCTGGTGGCCCACGGCGCGCCGGAGAGCATCCTCTATGACGCAAAGCCCCATGTGGGCACCGACTACCTCCACCGGGTGCTGGTAAGTATCCGACAGGAGCTGGTGGGCCTGGGCTGCGATATCCGTTTCGGCCACCGGGTCACCGGACTGGCCCTGGAGGAAGGCCGTCTCTCCGCCCTGGAGGTCACCGGGCCCCAGGGGACCTACGTCCTCCCGGCCCGGGAGGCGGTGCTGGCTCTGGGCAACAGTGCCAGGGACACTTTCGAGATGCTCCACGCCGCCGGGGTCCCTATGGAGCCCAAGCCCCTGGCGGTAGGGGTGCGCATTGAGCACCTGCAAAAGGATATGGATGCGGTCCAGTACAAGGCCCAGGCGGGGCACCCCCGATTAGGGGCCGCCACCTACAAGCTCAGCTGCCACCTGGAGAGCGGGCGCAGCGTGTTCAGCTTCTGCGTCTGCCCCGGCGGTTCTGTGGTGGCCGCCGCCAGCGAGGAGAGCCGGGCTGTCACCAACGGCATGAGCCTCTATGCCCGGGACGGGGAGAATATCAACGGGGGCCTGCTGGTCAGCGTCACGCCGGAGGATTTTCCCGGCGACGGTCCCCTGGCGGGGATCACCTTCCAGCGGGAGCTGGAGGCGCGGGCCTACGCCGCCGGTGGCGGCGGCTATATTGCCCCCGCCCAGCGGGTGGAGGATTTTCTGGCCCGCCGTCCCTCTACAGGCCCGGGCAAGGTAAAGCCCACCTATCGCCCCGGCGTCCGCTGGTGCGATCTGTGGGACGTGCTGCCGCCCTTTGTCTGTGAGGCGCTGGCCCAGGCCCTGCCGCTATTGGAGAAGAAGATCCGGGGCTTTGCCCAGGACGACGCGGTCCTCACCGCGGTGGAAAGCCGCAGCTCCTGCCCTCTGCGGATCTTGCGGGATGAGGGAGGAGAATCTGCTGTCCGGGGCCTCTGGCCCTGCGGAGAGGGGGCCGGCTATGCCGGTGGGATCATGTCCGCTGCCGCCGATGGGCTCAAAACAGCGGAGCATATTTTGGAGAAGATACGAAAGGAACCGATACAATGAGAAAATTGGCCGTATGCGTAACCTTTATGAATGAGAAATACCGCCGTCAGATCGATGCTGCCGCTGAGGCGGCGGGGTTCATGGTCCACTACTATGACACTCAGGCGGCGTTGACCCCTCACATCGGGGATTATGAAGTTCTCTTTGGTCACCCGGTACCGGCTCTGCTGCGGCAGGCCTCCCAGCTGAAGTGGCTGTGCAGCGACTACGCCGGGGTGGAGAAGTATCTGGATGATGCCGTCTGGCCCCGGCCGGACTGCCTGCTCTCCAACGCCTCCGGAGCTTACGGCCCCACCATCTCTGAGCATATTCTGATGGTGCTGCTGATGCTGCTGCGGCGGATGCCGGAGTATCAGGCGGACCTCTGCCAGCGGCAGTGGACCTTCCACACCCCCATCCGCTCCATTATCGGCAGCCATGTGGTGATGCTGGGTACCGGAGATATCGGCAGCCACACCGCCCGGCGGCTGAAGGCCCTGGGCGCCTCCGTCACCGGGGTGTGCCGCAGCGGCCGCAGTAAGGAGCCCGCCTTTGACCGGGTAGTGCCTATTCAGGAATTGGACAGCGTGCTGCCGTCGGCGGACGCCCTGGTGATGGCTCTGCCCTCTACGCCGGAGACGGAGGGGGTCCTCAGCCGGGAGCGGATCGCCCTGCTGCCGGAGCGGGCCTATGTGGTAAATGTGGGCCGTGGTTCCGCCATTGACCAGAACGCGCTGGTGGAGGCTCTGATGCAGCGGAAGCTGGCGGGAGCCGCCCTGGATGTTATGACGCCGGAGCCTCTGCCGGCGGACGATCCCCTGTGGGATTGCCCCAACACCATTATCACCCCCCACGTGTCCGGCAATATGTCCCTGGGCCTTACCTGTGACATCGATGTGGATATGTTCTGCGCCGATCTGGCGCGGTATGCCGCCGGGGAGCCTCTTGCCAATCTGGTGGACAGGATCAGAGGGTATTGATATCGTCTTACTGAACATAACAGGAGAGCCGGACATGATGTCCGGCTCTCCTGTGCTTTTTATCATTTCCAGTTGCGGGGGCTGCGGCCGTAGGCGCTGCGAAAGGCCCGCAGAAATACGGAATAGTCTCCGAAGCCCGCCTCCTCCGCCGCCTTCAGCACCGGTACCCCCTGGCGGATCTGCTCCGCCGCCTGCTGCAGCCGCTTTTGCCGGATGTACTGGTGGACCGTGCAGCCGTAGACCTCCTTGAAGCGGTGCATCAGGTAGTAACGGCTGAGGAAAAAGGTGCTGGACAGCCGCTCAATGGTCAGTTCCTCCCTCAGATGGTCCCGGATGAAGTGGGTGATCTCCTCCATCTTAGGGTCAAAGCGGTAGGATACCGTGGCCGTCTCCGTGGGGGCGGCCAGCATATCCCGATTCAGGGCGATCATCAGCTGCAGGGCGCAGGTATCCGCCAGCAGCGGTGCACCGAAGGCCTCGCTGTGGGAGGCGTCCCACAGCTGACCGAAGAGGTCACGGTAGCGGCCCCGGTCCTCTCCTCGAGGCCGGTAGAGGTGGAACTCCCGCTGGGCGGTGAGGGCAAAGCAGGCGGCGAGATCCGCCTCTGGAGTACTGAACCGGGCCAGAAAGTCCCGGTTGATCCACAGTACCATCCGCTCATAGGTCTGCTCCGGGTCTACCACCGGCAGATGGATCATATTCCGGCTTACCAGCAGGATATCCATGGGCTGGAGCAGGTAGCTCTTGCCCTCGATGTTGTAGGTCACCCGGCCCCCCAGCTGCAGCACCAGCTTGTCAAACTCGTGGTAGTGGTAATCCAGCTGCAGAGCGCGGTTGTCCCGCAGATGGAACAGGCGGTAGTCCTCATGGAGATATCCCCGTTTGCCCACCTCGCTTCGATCCAGCATAGCACCACCTCATTTTTTGCAATATACTTACCAGTTTGTTCTATGCTACCATGTTTTTTCTGCTTTTTCAAGAAAAAACAACAGGTGTGTGCACGTCTGTACACACACCTGCTGTCACATCCTCAGATTTACCGGCCCATGGGAGCACCGCAGTGGGGGCAGAATTTGGAGTCGCTGATCTTCCCGCACACGGGACAGACGGTGCCCTCCTGGGCGCGCTCCTCCTCCATTGCCTTATCGCGGCTGGCCTGAAGCTGGGCAATCTTCTCCTGGGAGGCCTTTACCGCAGAAACCAGATCGGCCACAGCCTCGGGAACATCATCACCGTGTTCACAGACAAACCACTGTCCGATAGCCCGGTAATTCTTGTCCATCTCCCGTCTCTCTACCAAAATCGCGGCAGAGATCTTAGCGGAATCGGCAGCATCCTTTGCCATTTCGCCTGCCGTGGAAGCAACGGCCTTGGCCTTCTGGGTCAGATCATCAAAAAAGCTCATACTGTTCTCCTTTCAAAACAGGCGGACATTTCCGCCAGTCAAGGAATTATCCGTTTTTATTATAGCTTGTTTACGCAGTGACTGCAAGCAGATTTTCTCTATGGCCCGGTAAAATTATTTCTATGCTTTTGCAGTCTCTTGTGGTAAAATAGGAAATAATAGTCCATTCCATCAGGTGTCGGAGGATAGATGTATGGCAATCACATCGGAGTTTTACTTCCCTTCCAGCGACGGAAAGACACTGATCCATGTCAACCAGTGGACGCCCACAGAGCGCAGCATCGTGGGCGTGGTGCAGATCGCCCACGGTGTGGCGGAGTATGGCAAACGGTATGCTCCCTTTGCCCAGTATCTCTGCGCCCATGGGTATGTAGTCGTAGCCAATGACCACCTGGGCCACGGCCTATCGGTGGTAGAGGGATGCCCCATGGTCTATCTGGGGGATGAGAACGGCTGGCAGCATGTGGTGGACGACATAGAGGAGCTGCGCCGCCGCACTGCCAAGGTGTTTCCCCACAAGCCCTATTTCCTCTTTGGCCACTCTATGGGCTCTTTCCTCTCCCGCACCCATCTGATCCGCTATCCGGGCCGTCTGGACGGCTGTATCCTCTGCGGTACCGGCCATCAGTCCCCGGCGCTGATCGCCGGAGGCAAATTGATCGCAGACCGGGAGATCCGCCGCTTGGGACGCAAGGCCTTCAGTGTCAAGGCGGATAAGCTGGCCTTCGGCGCCTATAATCAGCATTTCAAGCCCGCCCGCACCAGGTTCGACTGGATCTCCGCCAATGAGGCCAATGTGGACGCCTATATGGCAGACCCCCTCTGCGGCGGCGACACCACCCTGGGCCTGTTCCGGGATATGCTGGATGGCCTGACCATCATCACCAAGCAGTCCAACATCAACAAGATGGATAAGGAACTGCCGGTGTTCTTTATTGCCGGGGATAAGGACCCGGTGGGCGACATGGGCAAGGGCGTGGAAAAGGCCTACCACTGCTTCCAGAAAGCGGGGCTGCGGGACGTATCGATGAAACTCTACCACGACCTGCGCCACGAGATTCTCAATGAGAATGGGAAGCAGTATGTCTACCGGGACGTGCTGGATTGGCTGGAAGCCCGGAGCTGACGGAGCAAGGCCGGCAGGGACAGGAGCTCCGTGTCATGGTATTTCAGCAGCACGCCGGCACTGAGGGCGCAGTCCACGGCAAACACCCCCCACATCCAGGCGGTGATCCGGACGGGAACGGCGGCGGTCAGCAGGGCGAGTCCCGGCTGGTAAAGCTTCAGTCCCAGGGCGGACAGCAGGCCCCATGCCGCGGTGAACCGCAGGCACACCCGGCCGTGGACGTTCAGCTTCTCTCCGGTATAGTCCCAGCAGCTGACGGAAAACATGACCCCATAGAGCCAGTGGACCAGATACTCCGTGCCGGTGCAGATCAGTGCCCCTGCCGCCGCCGTGAGGAGGAAGGGCCAGTGCTCCGGTACAGTCACAGCCGCTGCGGACATGGCCAGTCCATACACCGGGCACAGAGGCAGCAGAAGAAAGCACTTTCTGGTCTGCCGGGGGGCGTGGATGGCGGCGGCATAAATTTTTTCCAGACAGTAACCAATAAAGCTGTAAGCGATAAAATACCAGAAGATAAGCTCCATGGACGGACCTCCCTTTTCCAATGAAGGTAGCATACCCGCCTGTGGGCAGGATATACCAAGGAGGTGGCTGGACTTGCAGGATTCCTGGGAGGCGCTGGCACGGGAATGTGCCGGCTGCCGGGAGTGTGCGCTGCACCAGACAAGGAAAAACGTTGTTTTCGGCGTGGGGAACCCCCAGGCGGAGATCATGCTGGTAGGGGAAGGTCCCGGCGCCAACGAGGACGCCACCGGCATCCCCTTCGTGGGCCGGGCGGGCCAGCTGCTGGACGATATGCTGGCCATCATCGGCCTGGACCGGGACCGGGTATATATCTGCAACATTGTCAAGTGCCGCCCTCCGGGAAACCGGGACCCGCTGAATGTGGAGCAGGATGCCTGTATCGGCTATCTGCGCCGGCAGATCGCTCTGGTCCAGCCAAAGATGCTGGTGTGCCTGGGCCGGATCGCGGCCATGCGGCTCATTGACGACAAGTTCCGTATTACCCGGGACCATGGCCGCTGGTACGATGTGGACGGCATGCGGATGACCGCCATCTATCACCCCTCGGCTCTGCTGCGTGATCCCAGCCGCAGACCGGAGACCTTTGACGATCTGAAAGCCATCCAGCAGGAGATCAGCCGGATATGCCAGCGCACCACGCCGGCAAAGCCCGGTGAGCTGTGAGGTGCCTTGTCGAATTATCTAAAATGGACGACGAAAATTCGTCGTCCATTTTCCATGACCCGCCCTTGTGGCAAAATACAAGATGTAGTATACTAGATAAGATTTGAAAACTATGGTGTGGGGAGGAAGTATGGCTAAAATCGGATTTGATAACCAAAAATATCTGGAGACGCAATCTGCCCATATCCGGGAACGGATCAAGCAGTTCGGCGGCAAGCTGTACCTGGAATTCGGCGGCAAGCTCTTTGACGACTACCACGCATCCCGGGTGCTGCCCGGCTTTGAGCCGGACAGCAAGATCCGTATGCTCCAGCAGCTCAAGGACGACGTGGAGATCGTAGTGACCATCTGCGCCTGCGATATTGAGAAGAACAAGGTCCGTGGGGATCTGGGTATCCCCTATGAGGAGGATGTGCTGCGGCTCATCGATATCTTCCGGGGTATGGACCTGTATGTGGGCAGCGTGGTGGTCACGCAGTACAATGGCCAGTCGGCGGCAGACGCTTTCCTCAAGCGGCTGAGCGCTCTGGGTGTGCGGACCTACCGCCACTATCCCATTGCCGGCTACCCCCACAACATCGATGTGATCGTCAGTGAGGAGGGCTATGGCCGCAACGAGTATATCGAGACCAGCCGCCCCCTGGTGGTGGTGACGGCCCCTGGCCCCGGCAGCGGCAAGATGGCCACCTGCCTCAGCCAGCTCTACCACGAGAACCGTCGGGGGATCAAAGCGGGCTACGCCAAGTTTGAGACGTTCCCCATCTGGAACCTGCCTCTCAAGCATCCGGTGAATCTGGCCTATGAGGCAGCCACGGCGGACCTCTCCGACGTGAATATGATCGACCCCTTCCATCTGGAGGCTTACGGTGTCACCACCGTCAACTATAACCGGGACGTGGAGGTATTTCCCGTCCTGCGGACGATTTTTGAGAGCATCCTGGGGGAGTGCCCCTACAAGTCCCCCACAGACATGGGTGTGAACATGGTGGGCAACTGCATCATTGACGATGAGGTTTGCCGGGAGGCGTCCTACATGGAGATCCTCCGCCGCTACTATACCGCCCTTACCGACCGGCTCCAGGGCAAGGCCGACGATGAGCTGGTATTCAAGCTGGAGCTTCTCATGAAGCAGGCGGGCATCACCCCGGATATTTTCCCCGCTGTGGCGGCCTCCCTCAAGCGGGAGCAGGAGACCGGCGCTCCCGCCGGGGCCATGGTGCTGCCTGACGGCCAGGTGATCACCGGCCGTACCAGTGATCTCTTGGGGGCCTCCGCATCCCTGCTGCTCAACGCTCTCAAACGGCTGGGCGGCATCAACCAGAGCCTGGATCTGATCTCTACTCAGGTCCTGGAGCCCATCTGTAAGCTGAAGACCCAGAGTCTGGGACATAAGAATCCCCGGCTCCACAGCGACGAGGTCCTGATCGCCCTGTGTGTCAGCGCCCTTACCAACCCCATTGCCGCCCTAGCCCAGGAACAGATCCCCAAGCTGAAGGGCTGTGACGCCCACTTTACCGTAGTACTCAGCGACGTGGATGAAAAGCTCTATCGCCGTCTGGGGATGCACGTCAGCAATGAACCGAAATACGAGCGGCAGCGGCTCTATTTTAAATAAGCTGCCGCCTGACGAGAGGCTGCGGAGAACACCCGCAGCCTCTCTCTATCCCAAGAAAGGAACGGAAACTATGGAAACCATATCTCAGATCTTAGCTCGGGAGCTGGGGCAAAAGGCGGAGTACGTGGACAATGTGATCCGCCTGCTGGATGAGGGGAACACCCTGCCCTTCATCGCCCGCTACCGCAAGGAGCTCCATGGCTCCATGGATGATACCACCCTCCGGACCCTCAACGACCGGCTCCAGTACCTCCGAGGCCTGGAGCAGCGCCGTCAGGAGGTGAAAACCGCCATTGAGAACCAGGGGAAGCTGACCGAGGAGCTGTCTGTTGCCATTGACGCTGCTGCCACCCTGGCGGAGGTGGAGGACCTCTACCGGCCCTATAAGCAGAAGCGCCGCACCCGTGCCACCGTGGCCCGGGAGAAGGGATTGGAGCCTCTGGCGACTCTGCTGTACGCCCAGGAGCGGGACTGCCCCGATCCCCTGGCGGCAGCGGAGGACTATGTGGACCCGGAGAAAGGGGTAGAGACGGCGGAGGACGCCCTTCAGGGCGCCAGCGATATTATCGCCGAGGAGATCTCCGATGACGCCGCTGTCCGTAAAGCTCTGCGGGAGCAGCTGATGCGCCAGGGCTTCCTCACCTCCTCTGCCGCCAGTGAGGAGGATAGTGTCTACCGGCTCTACTACGACTTCCGCCAGCCTTTGGGGAAGCTCCAGGGCCACCAGATCCTGGCTATCAACCGAGGCGAGCGGGAAGGTTTTCTGAAGGTCAGCGTGGAAAACGACCGGGAGGGGGCGTTGATCCTGCTCCGGCGGCAGGTGGTGCGTCCCGGCAGCCCCGCCATGGCCTTTATCCGCGCTGCGGCGGAGGACGCCTATGACCGGCTTATCTTCCCCTCCCTGGAGCGGGAGGCCCGCAGCGCACTCACCGACGAGGCCAGTGAGGGGGCCATCGGACAGTTTGCCCTGAATCTGCGGCCCCTCCTGATGCAGCCGCCGGTGAAGGGCCATGTGACCATGGGCCTGGACCCCGGCTACCGCATGGGCTGTAAGGTAGCGGTGGTGGACGCCACCGGCAAGGTACTGGATACCGCCGTGGTCTATCCCACCCACGGGGAGCGTCAAAAGCAGGAGGCCATTGCCAAACTGGCAAAGCTCATCCGCGCCTACGGTGTCACCCACATCGCCATCGGCAACGGCACCGCCTCCCGGGAGACGGAGCAGATGGCTGTGGAGCTGATCCACCAGGTGGGCGGTGTCAGCTATATGATCGTCAGCGAGGCAGGGGCCTCAGTGTACTCCGCTTCCCCTCTGGCGGCGGAGGAATTTCCCCAGTTTGATGTGAATCTGCGCTCGGCGGTTTCTATCGCCCGGCGGCTCCAGGACCCCCTGGCGGAGCTGGTAAAGATCGACCCCAAAGCCATCGGCGTGGGACAGTACCAGCACGACATGCCCCCCAAGCGCCTGGATGAGGCTCTCAGCGGCGTGGTGGAGGACTGCGTCAATGCTGTGGGTGTGGATGTGAACACAGCCTCCCCCTCTTTGCTGCGGCAGGTGGCAGGGCTTACCGCCACTACTGCTAAAAACATCGTGAAGTACCGGGAGGACAACGGTCCCTTCACCACCCGCAAGCAGCTTCTGAAGGTGCCAAAGCTTGGTCCCAAGGCCTATGAGCAGTGCGCCGGTTTCCTGCGGGTGCCGGAGAGCAAGGCGGTGCTGGATAACACGGCAGTCCATCCGGAGAGCTACGGCGCGGCGGAGCAGCTGCTGGAGCTGACCGGCTACACCATGTCCGACGTGGCAGCGGGTAAGCTGGGCGATCTGGACAGCCGTATCCGGGAAAAGGGGGCTGCCGCTCTGGCGGCGGCCTGCGGTGTAGGCGTACCTACTTTACTGGATGTGGCCAAGGAGCTGCAAAAGCCCGGACGGGACCCCCGTGACGAGCTGCCGCCCCCCATTCTCCGTACAGACGTACTGGAGATCAAGGACCTTAAGCCCGGTATGATTCTCACCGGCACCGTGCGCAATGTTATCGACTTTGGTGTGTTTGTGGATATCGGCGTCCACCAGGATGGCTTGGTCCATATCTCCCAGGTGAGTAAAAAATTCATCCGTCATCCCTCTGAGGCGGTGGCCGTGGGGGATGTGGTACAGGTGATGGTACTGGAGGCGGATGAGAAGAAAAAACGGATCTCCCTGTCTATGAAGCAGGTCCCCTCTCAGGACAACGGCGGGAAACAATAGCCAATAAACTGCTGAATGTTGGGAACATTCACGGAAATTTCACCACTTGCCCAGTTCTTATGCTATACTAATAAAAAAATGCCGCCGTATTCCGCTTTGGATACGGCGGCCAGTATACGAGGGTGGTATTATGAGTGGATTTGTGCGATTCGAGCATGTGAAAAAAACCTACCATGTGGGAGAAGTAGACATCAAAGCGCTTCAGGATGCGACCTTTACCGTCAATGAAGGAGAACTGTGCGTGATCGTAGGGCCCAGCGGTGCGGGAAAGACCACCCTGCTGAATATCCTGGGCGGAATGGATACACTGACAGAAGGGCGGATCTTTCTGGGCGACAACGAGATCTCTGCCTACAACACCCGGCAGCTGACTACCTATCGCCGCCATGACATCGGCTTTGTATTCCAGTTCTACAACTTGGTTCCTAATCTTACTGCTCTGGAAAATGTGGAGCTGGCAGCCCAGATCTGCAAGGACCCTTTGGATGCAGCCCAGGTGCTCAAGTCGGTGGGACTGGAGGCGCGCATGGCCAATTTCCCCGCTCAGCTCTCCGGCGGTGAGCAGCAGCGGGTAGCCATCGCCCGGGCTCTGGCCAAAAATCCAAAGCTGCTGCTGTGCGACGAGCCTACCGGTGCCCTGGATTACACCACCGGCAAGGCGATTTTAAAGCTTCTGCAGGACATGAGCCGGAAAAAGGGCATGACGGTCATCATCATCACCCATAACAGCGCCCTTACCGCCATGGCGGACCGTGTGATCCGGGTGAAAAACGGCACAGTGGTCTCGGAGGAGATCAACACCAAGCCGGTACCGGTGGAGGAGATCGAATGGTAAAAACATTGCTGAAATCCTCCCTGCGGGAGATCCGTCAGAGTCTGGGCCGGTATCTGGCCATCCTGGCCATTGTAGGCTTGGGCGTAGGATTTTTTGCGGGACTGCGTATGTCGCAGCCGGACATGATGGCCACCGGCGTGGAATATCTCCGGACATACAACCTTTTTGATTTCCAGCTGATGTCCACCCTCGGCTTTACCGATGAAGATGTGGAAGCATTTTCGCAAATAGACGGCACTGCCTCCGCCGAAGGCTCGGTATACACCGACTTTCTTATGGAGCGGGACGAGAATGAGGAGATCGTCATTACTGCCCGCTCTCTGACCGAGACTGTCAACCAGACAGAGCTGGTATCCGGCAGGATGCCGGAGGCGGCCAACGAGTGCGTGGGTGATGCCCACTATTTTACCGAAGAGGATCTGGGGACTACGATCAAGGTGTCCCCCAACAACGATGAGGACACCCTGGATCTTCTGACCTATGACGAGTACACCCTGGTGGGGCTGATCCGTTCCCCGTACTACCTCAACTATGAGCGTGGAACCAGCTCGATCGGCAGCGGCAGTGTGGCAGGCTTCGTGTACATACCGGAGGATGGCTTTACTTTTGATGCCTACTACGAGATCTACCTGGCTATTGACGGTGCTGCCGACGCGTATTCTGACGAGTACAAGGCTCAGATCGACAGCCTGAAATCTCAGGTGGAGGATCTCACGGAGCAGCGGGCCGACCTGCGCTATACTACCCTCTACGACGATGCCATGACGGAGATCCAGGATGGCGAGAAAGAGGTATCTGACGGCTGGGACGAGTACAATACGGAAAAGGCTGATGCGGAAAAAGAGCTCAATGATGCCCATCAGGAACTGCTGGACGGCGAGCAGGATTACAAAGACGGCCTTGCCGACTACGAGGATGGAAAGCGTCAGTATGAGGACGGCCTGAAGGAGTATGAGGACGGCCTCAAGACGCTGGAGGATGCCAAAGCAGAACTGGACGATGTCAAAGCCCAGCTGGATGACGCCAAGGCGGAGCTGGATGATGCCAAGGCCCAGCTGGAGGAGGGGCAGGCCTCCTATGAGCAGCTGAACACATTGTATCAATCCGGCGTACAGCTGGCCCAGGCCACCGGCACAGGCAGCCCTGATGCGCTGGTGAAAGCCCTGCAGGCGGGGACATCTTCCCAGCTGAATAGCTCTGTGGACCAGGCGCTGAAGGCCCAGGGCAGCAGTCTGGAAGAATTCCTGGGCGGTTGGACCCAGGCGGAGGAATCCATCGGACAGCCTTTGACCCAGGAATATCTGGACGGCTTGAAGGCTCAGATGGACCAGGGCCAGGCGGAATATGATGAGGGCCTTGCGGAGTACGAGGATGGCTATGCCCAATATGAGGATGGCCTGAAGGAGTACCAGGACGGCCTGGCCCAGTCGGAGAGCGCCAAGAAGGAACTGGACGATGCGGCGGCAGAGCTGCGTGACGCCGAGCGCGAACTGAAAGACGCCCGGCAGGAACTGGACGACGGCTGGATCGAGTATGAGGACGGCGTCAAAGAAGCGGATCAGGAGTTTGCCGACGCGGAAAAGGACCTTCAGGACGGCGAGCAGGAATTGGCGGATGCCCGGGAGGAACTGGAGGACCTTAAGCGGCCCACCACCTATGTCCTTACCCGGGAGGAGAACACAGGATACGTCTGCTTTGATAATGATACCTCCATTGTAGCGGCGATTTCTTTGGTGTTCCCTGTATTTTTCTTCCTGGTAGCGGCCCTGGTGTGCATGACCACCATGACCCGCATGGTAGATGAGCAGCGGACCCAGATCGGTGTGCTGAAGGCCCTTGGCTACAGCAACGGCCAGATCATGGGCAAATACCTCTTCTACTCCGGCAGTGCCGCAGTAGTGGGAAGTGTTGTGGGTTACGCTGCGGGAGCCCACTGGCTCCCCTGGATCATCTGGGAGATCTATGGTATCATCTACGGCTTTGCTGAGCTGACCTTTGTATTTGACCCGGCACTGGCGGTAGTATCCTTTGTATCTGCTCTGCTGTGTTCTATGGGCGCTACCTATCTCTCCTGCCGGGTGGAACTGACCAAAGCGGCGGCGGAGCTGATCCGCCCCAAATCCCCCAAGGCAGGCCGCCGGGTATTTTTGGAGTACATTACGCCTCTGTGGCGGCGTTTGAGCTTCCTGCACAAGGTGTCCATCCGCAATGTGCTCCGTTACCGCAGCCGCCTGATCATGATGGTGCTGGGAATCGGCGGATGTACCGCACTGCTGGTCACCGGTTTTGGCCTGCGCGATTCCATCAAGTCCGTGGTGGATGACCAGTACGCGGAGATCACCCTCTTTGATTACAATGTGGCTTTCCAGGATCCCCAGACGGAAGAAAGCGTTGCAGATTATCTGGCGGAGTGCGGCTGGGAACGTGATGATGCGCTTCTGGTCCACAACGGCAGTGTGGATGTGGTCCACAACGGAAACAGCAAGTCTGTCAACCTGGTGGTGTCCGCCTCCAATGATCTGGAGGGATTCATTTCTCTGCACAGCGGTGAGAGAGAGATCTCTTACCCCGGCTCCGGTGAGATCGTAGTCAATGTGGGCCTTGCAGAAAATATGGGCATCTCCGTGGGCGACACACTGGAGCTTCGGGACGATGATGCTGGATCTATGACGGTCACGGTGTCGGATATCTGCGACAACTATGTGTTCAATTACGTCTATGTCTCTCCGGACACTTACCGGGAACAGCTGAACACAGAACCGGAATACAAAAACCTCTATCTGTTGGCCCATGAGGGCGCAGACCCCTATCAGGAGGGGGCCCTTCTTGCAGAGGATGACGGCGTAAGCAATGTGACCATCAATGAAGCCACTAGAACCCAGGTGGACAATATGCTCACCCGGATGGATTACATTGTCCTGGTGGTAGTGGTCTGTGCGGGCGCGCTGGCGTTTATCGTTCTCTACAACCTGACCAACATCAATATTACCGAACGCATCCGGGAGATCGCTACCATCGAGGTGCTTGGTTTCTACCAGAACGAGGTAGCCTCCTATGTGTTCCGGGAGATCTTCATGTTGTCCGCGTTGGGAAGCATTGTTGGGTTGGCCATGGGGAAAGGCCTTCACGCCTTTGTCATGGCTCAGGTGCAGATCGACTCCATGTTCTTCCCCTGTTGGATCGCACCTTTGAGCTATCTCTACGCGCTGGCTCTCACATTGCTGTTTACTCTGGTGATCTTCCTGGCCCTCAAACCCCGGCTGCGGAAGGTCGATATGGCGGAATCCCTGAAATCCATTGAATAAGGATCAGAGCGCCGGGACAAAGTCCCGGCGCTCTCTATGTTCTGAAGTATTTTCTTCATAACAGCAAATATGCGCCCCTGTGATGAAACCGCACCATCAGAAAACCGTACTATGCATTCAGTTTTTCTTTCCCTTTACTGATAGATTTGATGATCACAATGGTAAGTTTCCACAGCAGCCAGCCGACGATAAACGTGGCGATCCCTATCAAAATAGAAAGGGGGAGAAAGGCGACAGCGCTTGCCGAATAAGCGCCGATATGAATACCGATTTCCTCCATTTCATGACCCATCAGGTGGGCAGTAAATTTAATGATCCCGGCGATCAGGCACAACACGCCACTTACCATAAAAGCAATTCCGCCAATACTGGTAATTGGTAAAACAAACATACCACTGATTCCCGCAAGGCTGTAAAAAGCAATCATTGCACTTAATCTGCGCCAGCCAATGCCGCTGCTTTTTGCGACCATTTCTCCCAAATAGGCCCTTGCCAACTCTTTGGGATCTCCCAGCCGTTCCAGGATCTGCTCCGAAGACATACCGCTTCCCTGCAGCTCGAGCATCTCACTTTTGATTTCCTTAACGATATCCACACGTTCGGAAATTGCCATTGGTCTCAAATATTTTTCAATTTTCTCAAGATACTCATTCAGTGTCTTTTCCATTTCCATCTGTTTGTTCCCCCTTGATCTCTTCGATAGCATGTAGCAAATTGTCCCATTCATCTGACATTGCAGAAATATAGGTGAGGCCTTTATCCGTAATGGAATAGTATTTTCTCGGCGGCAAACCCTCTGTGCTTTCCTGCCATGAGGATGAAATATATTCCTCCTTCAGCAATCTTCTCAGTAGTGGGTAGATCGTATTTTCTTTGGCAGCGAGGATGGGATATTTTTCTAATGTGCTGATAATTTCATATCCATAAGATGGCCGCTGCTTTATCATCAGCAGAATACAGAACTCCAGCGTTCCGCGTTTGATCTGGGATTTCCAATCATCAATATTCATATACTGTGCCTCCTTTATATATATCGTACTACACAGTATATCTAATGTCAATAGTATATCAGAAAAATGTAAGCAAATACCATAGCGGTCAACTGCATGTATCGTCCTTCTTTGTGGGATATACATCTGGCGTTTCCAGCAACATATATCGGGATCACAAAAGTTCCCTCAAGTATGGAGAAAATAGCCAAAGTCACATGGCTTTTATGGAGAAAATATTATAACATCTGTTACTTGCGAAACCGCGCGAAGTCCTTCTATAATAGTCACAATATGACAAAAGGGGGCTTCAAAATGAAGAACACTGCGGCTTTCTGCACAATGCTCTTTGATTTATCCTCTTTTGTTTCTTTTTTCCGGTGATACGTCACCGGTGTTTTTTTGCCCATTGGCCTGTGGATACAGCAGGAAATGGGATACTGTGTGTGAAAGAGAGGAAGAAACATCATGAACCATGAACAAAACGGCGCCATCTATGACGCCCGGCAGCTGGGTGTGCCCAAGATGATGATTCTGGGTCTCCAGCACATGTTTGCCATGTTCGGCGCTACGGTGCTGGTACCCATCCTGGTCCAGGGCTACGGCCTGCCCCTGAACATCCAGACTACCCTGTTTTTTGCCGGTATCGGCACGCTGTTTTTCCATATCTGCTCCAAAATGAAGGTGCCTGCTTTCCTGGGTTCCTCCTTTGCCTTCCTGGGCGGCTTCCAGGCCATGGCGGAGATGAGCTCCGGTAAGTACGCTACCATGGAGCCCGCTGAAAAGCTCCAGTATGCTGTGGGCGGTATCGTGGTGGCCGGCCTTCTCTACGTGATCCTGGCTGCTATCATCAAAGCCGTAGGCGTAAAGAAAGTGATGCGTTTCCTGCCCCCGGTGGTGACCGGTCCCATCATCATCCTGATTGGACTGAACCTGGCCCCCTCCGCTGTGAATAACGCCTCCACCTGCTGGTGGCTGGCTATCGTAGCCATGGCCATCATTGTGGCTGCCAACATCTGGGGCAAGGGCATGATCAAGATCATCCCCATTCTTCTGGGTGTGGTTGGCTCCTACATTGTAGCTGTGATCGCCAATGCTTTCGGCGCCACTGTCGTTACCGACGCTGCTACCGGCGCCACCGCTCCGCTGCTGGACTTTGGCGCTCTGGAGGGCGTGAGTCTGCTGGGCTTCCAGCCCTTTGTCACTGACTTTACCGGTTCTATCGCTAAGTTTGACCTCACCGGTATCCTGGTGATGGCCCCCATTGCTATTGCCGCCATGATGGAGCACATCGGCGATATGTCCGCCATTTCCGCCACCGTGGGCAAGAACTTCATTGAGGACCCGGGCCTGCACCGTACCCTCATCGGTGACGGTATCGCCACCTCTCTCTCCGCCTTCTTCGGCGGCCCCGCCAACACCACCTACGGTGAGAACACCGGCGTGCTGGTCCTCAGCAAGGTCTATGATCCCCGTGTCATCCGCCTGGCGGCGGTGTATGCCATCGTGCTGTCTTTCTCTCCCGCCTTTGCTGTGGTGGTGAACACCATTCCTGCGGCTATCATCGGCGGCGTCAGCTTTATCCTCTACGGCATGATCTCTGCCATCGGTGTGCGCAATGTGGTGGAGAACCGGGTGGACTTCACCAACAGCCGCAACCTCATCATCGCTGCCATCATCCTGGTGTGCGGCCTGGGCTTCTCCGGCGGCCTGACCTTCACCATTGGCGAGGCCCACGTGACCCTCACCAGCCTGGCGATCGCTGCCATCGCCGGCATTGCCCTCAATGCCATTCTTCCCGGCAAGGACTATGAGTTTGGCTCTGATGTGACCCAGGGCCGCTCCGGTGACTTCGGCCGGTATTGATTTTCTCACAGCTTCCAGACAGTACAGGGGCGCGGCTATTGAGCCGCGCCCCTGTTTTTTGCTTGTTACGGCAGAGTGAAGCGGAAAGCCACTCCGCTTTTGGTGTTCTCCGCGGTGCACTTCCCGCCGTGGAGCTCAATGATCTGTTTGGCAATGGCCAGGCCCAGGCCGGTACCGCCGCCGGACCGGGCCTCGTCCGCCCGGTAGAAGGTATCCCACACTTTGTCCAGGGTCTCCTGAGACAGAGGCGGGCAATCATTGGCCACAGTGAAAGTGAGTCCCCGGTGATTTCGGGTAATGGTGACCACAATATTCCCGCCGGGAGGGGTGTACTTTACCGCATTGGTGGCAAAGTTCTCCACCACCTGGGCAATACGGCTCTCATCGGCAGTGACGGTGCTGTCCGCCGGGAGATCATAGGTGAGGTGCAGTTCCTTGGCCGTTATCGCCATCTCCAGTCGGTCAAAGATGGACCTTGCCAGTTCTCCCAGGGAGAACTGGTCCCGGGAGAGCTTCACCTTGCCCGCCTCCAGGCGGCTGAGATCCAGCATCTCCAGCACCATGGCGTCCATCCGCTCCGTCTCAGACAGGATCACGTCGATGTACTTATCCCGCTTGTCCTCGGCAATGTGCTCTTTGAGACCCTCGGCGTAGCTGTGGACCACCGCCAGAGGGGTTTTCAGCTCGTGGGCAATGTGGGAGGTCATCTGCCGCCGGTTCTCCTCCGCTGTTTTGGCGTAGGTAAGGGCAGTGTTCAGCCGGGTGATCTCGTTGTCCTTCATCCGCCGCCTGTCCTGCTCCGCGGTGTAACCGGCCTCCAGCCCTTTGGCCTCCCGCCATGGAGCGGGGGCGTTGTATGGACGGCCGACGCTGCCGCTCCAGTCCTCCATAGCGGCTGCCACATCTGCTGCAGGCTGTACCAGGCGCTTTTTGATGCTGCTCCGGGCGGCCAGCACCAGTGCCGCCGCCAATATCAGGGTGAAGAGATAGACCTTCCGCAGCGATAGAACAGCATCCCACAGGGGAGAGCCGTATACGATGTTCACCAGGTAGTACTGCACCTCCGGGGCCTCTCCCTGATAAAGCGACTCATCCAGATAGTAGGAAGTCCAGTAGGACTCCTCCTCATAGCGCATGCGATAGTTGACGGAGATCAGTACCAGATCCCGCCGTTGGTATTGGTTCAGCGTTTCCGGCGTCGCTGTTGCCAGCGTGGGCCCGATCTCCTCAGCCAGAGCGACGAGGTCGGGATATGGCAGTCCCCGATAGGAGAAAGCGGGGGACTCCTTTCGCCAGTTGGCATCTATGTAATCGGCGTAGAGGGTGATGGTCTCCGCCTGGGTTTCCAAGGCCTCCTGGTCCTCATAGAGAAGATACCAGGGGAGGTCGTAGTCCTCGATGAGGTCGGAGAGGATATAGGTGCCGCTGCCCTTCTTCCACAGCGCCTCCTCCACATCATCAAACAGAACGCCCTCGATCCGGGCGGGGCGGAAGGTGGTGCCGTCAAAGCTGCCGGTAAGGCGCAGGGCCCGGGGGGTCATGGTGCTCCTGGTTACCCCGATATTCTCCTGCCCAACCTCGGTGAGATACGCCTGATCCAGCAGGGCAATGGCCTGGTGCTTTCCCATGTCCTCGCCGGCGGTCCACTCCTCCTCCGTCATGTACTGGAGGTACAGGGAGTCCTGCCAGCTGCACGCGAGAAGATTCCCCTGACTGTCGTAGACAGCAGTGGTGGAGGAGAGGCCTGTATCCTCCCACATGTGGAGGAAGAGGTCGTCGTACGGCCACGCATAATTGTGGACGCCGGGGGCGCTGATACTGACCGTCTCCCACAGGGCGATCTCCTGACCGTTGGGCAGGGATTCCCGCCGCTCCAGATTGTATGTCAGCAGGCCAGAGAGAGTATCTGTCCGGTCGGCACTGGCGTCCAGAACCTGGTAGGCCCCGTACTCTGCGGCGACGACGGTAAGTACCCCCATGGATGCGCCCCACAGCCCCAGCATCATAACGGAGAGCAGGAGAGTAATGGCCGTCAGGGAACGGAGGGGCGGCCGCTCCTTGGTAAAAAACCACCCGCCGGCCAGGATGCCAAAGCCCAGGGCCGCCTTTACGATCCCCTGGAAAAGGCTATCCTGTACCAGCTCCTGGACACTGCTTGCCTCAGGATAAAGGGATAACAGTTCATCGCCTATGGCAATGTAGTGGAAAAAATCGAAGCCTGCCCAGATCAGCAGCAGAGCCCCGGCGATCTGGTACCACTTCAGTCGCTTTTCAAATCCCTTGACGTGCCTTTTCCGGGCGATCCCCACTAGTAGCGCCGTGAAAATAACAGTCAGCACCAGTGTCACCCAAAAGCGGACATGGTATGGCGCGCCGCTGAGCATATTCATCCCTCCCATCGGTAGCCCGCTTTGATGACGGTTTTGATCGCACCTGCGTAGTCTCCCAGCTTCTCCCGCAGCCGCTTGATATGGGTGTCTACCGCCCGGGCCTCCCCCTCGTAGTCGTAGCCCCAGCACTTCACCAGCAGCTGCTCCCGGCTCATGACAATGTTCTTGTTCTGCATCAGGCAGCGGAGAAGCGCATACTCCTTGGGGGTCAGAGCGATTTCCTGCTTCCCGGTCCATACCCGCTGGGCGGAGAGGTCCAGCACCACGCCGCCGCTCTCCAACCGGTCTCCGGTCCGCATGGTGCCCCGGCTGCGCTTGATGAGGGCCATGGTCTTGGCGTAAAGCACCGACATGGTGAAGGGCTTGGTCACATAGTCGTCGGCCCCCAGCTCATAGCCCAGCAGCTTGTCCTCCTCATCCGAGAGGGCGGTAAGAAAGATGATAGGCACCTCCTGCCGCTGCCGGAGGGCACGGCACACGGAAAATCCGTCCAGCTCCGGCATCATGATGTCCAACAGCACCGCGTCGAAGGTCTCCTCCTCCGCCAGGGCCAGAGCTTTGGCCCCGTTTTCCGCCTCCACAGGGGCCTCTCCTTTGCTGCGGAAGTAGTCGCAGAGTACCTCCCGAAGCTTTCCCTCGTCCTCCGCGATCAGAATACGATTTCCCATGGTTCTCCCTCCTTTGCCTCCAGAATACCAGGGCAATGTGTACCCTCTGTGTCGGCGGCGGCAAATTTGTCTATTTTTCTTGTGCCTATCATACCATTTTCCCTAGCCGTCTGCCATATCCAGTTTCTGCCCCTTTGCAAATGCAAAAAAGCCGCCCACGGTTTTATACCGTGGGCGGCAGTTTCTTATGTTGCGAAAGTTTACATTTTCTCCGGAGCGTCCACGCCCAGGAGGGCCAGGCCGTTCTTCAGAACGCTGCGGGTGGTATCCGCCAGCTTCAGCCGGGCTGCCAGCACTGCAGGGGCCTCCCCCTTGATGCGGCAGGCGGTGTAGAAGCGGTGGAAGCAGCCCGCCAACTCTACCAGATAGCGGTTGATGTGGCTGGGATCGTAGTCACGGGCGGCCAGCCGCAGCTCCTCGCAGAACTGGGAGATCTGCTTGATGAGGGCGATCTCCGTCTCGCCGGAGAGAAGGGACATGTCTACATCCGCCATGGCGGGGACAGAATAGCCCTCGGCGGCCAGATTCCGCAGCACGCTGCAGATCCGGGCATGGGCGTATTCCACGTAGTAGATGGGGTTCTCGCTGTCCTCCCGAACCGCCAGCCCCAGGTCGAAGTCCATCTGGGTGTCGGGCTTGGCGTTGAAGAACCACCGGGCGGCGTCCACCGGCACCTCGTCCAGCAGGTCGCTGAGGGAGATGGCCTTGCCGGTACGCTTGCTCATGCGGACCACCTCGCCATCCCGCAGCAGCTTCACCAGCTGCATGAGGACGATGTCCAGGCGGTGGGTACCATCCAGGCCCAGGGCGTCCATGGCACCCTTCAGACGGGCCACATGGCCGTGGTGGTCGGCGCCCCAGACGTTGATGACCTTGTCAAAGCCGCGCTTCTCAAACTTGTTGCGGTGGTAGGCGATGTCGGCGGCAAAGTAGGTGTAGAAGCCATTGGCCCGGCGGAGGACGTCGTCCTTCAGGTCCAGCTTCTCAATGTCCTTCTCACTCTTGCCGGCCTTGCGGTAGTTCTCCGCCAGAATCCGGCTGGTGGCCAGCCACAGGGCCCCCTCTTTCTCATAGGTCCAGCCCATTTCCGTGAGCTTATCCACCGTCTCCGCCACATAGCCGCTCTCGTGGAGGGTGGACTCAAAGAACCACTGATCGTACTCGATCTTGTAGCGCTGGAGGTCGCTCTTCATCTTGGGGATGTTCCGCTCCAGGCCGAACTTGGCCAGAGCGGCGTGGCGGCTGGCGGTATCGGCATCCTTGTACTGCTCGCCATACTGCTCATAGAAGGCCTGAGCCAGCTCCTTGATGTCGTCGCCGTGGTAGCCGTCCTCGGGGAAGGGGACAGCCTCCTCGCCCAGGATGATCTGGAGGTAGCGGGCCTCCAGGGAGGAGGCAAATTTCTCGATCTGGTTGCCGGCGTCATTGACGTAGAATTCCCGCCACACATCAGCCCCGGCAGCTTCCAGCACGGAGGCCAGGGTGTCGCCCAGCACGCCGCCCCGGGCATTGCCCATGTGCATGGGACCGGTGGGGTTGGCGGAGACGAACTCCACCATGATCCGCTGGCCCTTGAGGCTATCGCTGCGGCCATAGGCCTCACCCTCGCTCTCCACAGCGGCCAGAACATCCCGGTACCACTTCTCCGCCAGGCGGAAGTTGAGGAAGCCGGCTCCGGCGATCTCTGCGGAGGCAAAGTAGCTGCCCTCCAGGTTCATATTCTCCAGCAGCACCCCGGCGATCTCCCGGGGGCTCTTCTTCATGGCTTTGGCAGCGGCCAGGGCGAAGGTGGTGGTGTAATCGCCGTTGGCGGTATCCTTGGGGATCTCCACATTGGCCCGGACAGCCACGTCGGCAGGCAGCTTTCCGGCGGCCACGGCGGCCTCATAGGCGGCGTTGGTGAGGGCCAGGACCTGGTCCTTGGCATTTTGGATCATATGGATCATATCGTCTACCTCGCTATCTCTCGTACACGAATTTTAAACTGGTTGCGGCCTGCCACCCGGTGCTCCACAGCGATGGAGTACTGGATGTCCAGCACGCCGCCCCGGTCACCCAGGCGGCTGGCCAGCTGGGATGTGGCAATATCCACGGTCATAGTGCCCCAAGGCGTCTCATAGAGGGAGCTGTGCTGCCGGCCCCGCTGAAACACCATCTGGGAATTCACCTGTCCGGTGCGGGAGAGGACCACCATGTCATCCTTGATCGTAAACGTAGTGCGGGTACCCTCCAGACCGGTAAGCTCGGTCTCCTCATAGGCCAGCGTTACCGTACCGTCCTCCGCTGTGTCCATCAGGCCCTCGGAGATCAGTTCCATTTCCTCGGGCTCCGCACCCTCGTAATGCTGGTGGCTTTTTACAAAAATAATAACTTTCTTCTCTGCCATATCAATACCGGGAAATATCGATTTGCTGGGCCTGGTTGGTGATGTCCTCCTGGAGGAACAGGGAGGCCAGATGCTCAAAGTCCTCCACACGGTCACTGGTGTAAAAGCTGGCGGCGCCTTCTCTGCGCTCCGCCAATGCCTTCTGCCCTGTCAGCAGCGTCCAGGCTGCCCGGGCGGACTCAGCTCCCACATCCACCAGGGCCACCTCCGGCCCCATGACCTGGCCGATGACCTCCGCCAGCAGGGGATAGTGGGTGCAGCCCAGGACCAGGGTGTCGATATCCTTTTCCTTCAGCTCTGCCAAGTACTCTTTTGCCACCTGCTCGATGACGGCGTCACCGGGACGGCAGCGGCCCTCCTCCACCAGCGGGACAAAAAGAGGGCAGGCCTTGCTGAACAGCTGGGCGTTGGGTGCCATAGCGTGGAACATACGCTCATAGGCGCCGCTGCGGACAGAGGCCCGGGTAGCCACCAGCCCCACCCGGCCATTTTTCGTCAGAGATGTAGCCCGCTGGACCGCCGGAGCCACCACGCCGATAACGGGGATGTTGTTCTCTGCCTGAAGGGTTTCCAGACAGTTGCTGCTTACCGTTCCGCAGGCGATCACCACTGCTTTCAGGTCAAAGCTGCGGAGAAAACGCATGTCCTGGCGGGCATACTTCAAAATCGTCTCCCGGCTGCGGTTGCCATAGGGGACACGGGAGGTATCGCCGAAGTATATAATGTTTTCAGAGGGCATGATCCGCCGCAGCTGACGCACTGCGGTCAGGCCCCCCAGACCGGAGTCAAAGACGCCGATGGGCTGCTGATTCAAGGGGTTCCCTCCTCATACCGCCGATGGGCGGTGCATGGTCTGTAACTTTATTATTGTACTATGCTTTTTCTGCAATAACAAGTAAAAATTTGGTCTTTTTGCCCTGGTTTTTCTGTGGAATTTTTTTTAATAATCTGCTATACTGTGAACTGCCTGATGATGAGAGGAGGTTCGCTATGGAGCTGCGTCTGACTGAAAAGCAATACCGTCGTCTGCTGGATCTTGTCTACATAGGCAACTGGGTCCTTAACTCTACCCGGGGCGACGACCGGATCCGGGACTACGACAAGGTGGAGAGCCTGGTGTTTTCCCACTGCCTGGACCACGGTATGGCGCCGCTGATCGAACTGTACAATGGGGAGATCATCCCTTCCCGGGCCTTTGCCGAGGGCGGGATCCACGAGGCTATCATGGCCTATGAGGATGTGACCTTTTTTGAGATCCTGGCGGAAGAACTGGCCCTGCGGGACCTGGACGCCGACCGGGCCACAGCGGAAAATTACGACGAGGTCATGGAGCGTATGGAGGAGTACATGGGGGAATTTGAAGCCCATGGCACCGACCATATCAGTGTGGACATGGAATAAGAACAGACAGACGAGGGCCGGCCCCATGGGGGCCGGCCCTTTTTTCAGGCGGATCTGCCAGACCCGACAGCACTTCCTGCAGACCATATTCCGTCTTGTTTCCAGCATGCCGCACCTTGTACAACAAGCCCCCGGCGAAAGCCGGGGGCTTGTCAATGCTGTATTTACTCGGCCTCAGCCAGAGCCTTGGCCTCGGCAATGGCCTTCTCCTGGGCCGCAGGAGGACACTCCTCGTAGCGGACGAAGTGGAAGGTGAAGGAGCCGCGGGACTGGCTCATGGAGCGCAGGTCGATGGCGTAGGTCATCATCTCCGCCATGGGGACCTCAGCCTCTACGATCTGGTCGCCGTCGCCAGTGGGGGTCATACCCATAACACGGCCGCGGCGCTTGTTCAGGTCGCCGATGATATCGCCCATGTAGCTGTCGGGAATGGTGACCTTCAGCTCGCCGATGGGCTCCAGCAGGACGGGAGACGCCTCGGGCAGAGCGGCCTTGTAGGCCAGCTGAGCGGCGGTCTTGAAGGCAATTTCAGAGGAGTCAACCGGGTGATAGGAACCGTCCACCAGGGTGGCCTTCAGGAACACCACAGGATAGCCGGCCAGGACGCCGTGGGCGCAGGCCTCACGCAGGCCCTTCTCAACAGCGGGGAAGAAGTTCTTGGGCACGCTGCCGCCGAACACTTCCTCGGCGAAGATCATATCCTCGCTCTCCTCCTGGGGCTCAAAGACGATATGGACATCACCGAACTGGCCGCTGCCGCCGGTCTGCTTCTTATGACGGCCCTGCTTACGGACCTTTTTACGGATCTTCTCGCGGTAAGCCACGCGAGGCGTATCCAGCTCGGCTTCCACACCGAAGCGGCTCTTGAGCTTGCTGACCAGAACATCGATCTGGATGTCGCCGGCGCCGGAAACCACCACCTGGTGAGTCTCGGCGTTGTTGACCACGGTAAAGGTGGGATCCTCTTCGTTGAGGCGGATGAGGCCGGTACCCACTTTCTCGTCCTGACCGCGGGTCTTGGGGGCGATGGCACGGGAGTAGCAGGGCTCGGCGAACTTGACCGCAGCCAGCTTTACCACCTTCTTGGGATCACACAGGGTATCGCCGGTCTTGAGGCGGTCCATCTTGGCAATGGCGCCGATATCGCCGCAGGCGATCTCCTTGACTTCCTCGGTCTTCTTACCGCGGATGGTATACAGACGGCCCAGCTTCTCAGCCTTGCCGGTGGAGGTGTTGTACAGGGTCATATCGCTGGTGATCTTACCGGAGACCACCTTGACCAGGGAGTACTTGCCGTACTGATCGGAAATGGTTTTGAATACGATGGCGGCGGTGGGGCCATTGGGATCATGGGCCACTTCCACCTCGTTCTCACCAGCCTCGTCGGTGGCGATCTCAGCGGGCATCTCCGCAGGAGAGGGAACCAGATCCACGATGGTCTGCAGCAGCATCTCGGTGCCCAGGCCCGTAAAGGCAGAGCCGCAGAGGACGGGGGCGATGGTGCCTTCCCGCATACCGACCTTCAGGCCGTTGTGGATCTCTTCCTTGGTGAAGGGCTCACCGGAGAAGAACTTTTCCATATTCTCCTCGGTGGTCTCCGCCACAGCTTCCATCAGCTGATCGTACAGCTCGTCCACCACGTGGACCTTGCTCTCAGGGATGGGGATCTCCACACGCTTGCCCTTCTTGTCGTCGGGCATCTTGTAGGCCTTCTTGTTCAGCACGTCGATGATGCCGATGGTGCGCTTGTTCTCGTCCCAGATGGGAGCTACCACAGGGGCGATGGACTTGCTGAGGTTCTCGCGCAGAGCCTCCAGAGTGGTGGAGAAGTTGGCGTTCTCCTCATCCTCCTTGGAAATATATACGATGCAGGGCTTCTTCTGAGACTGGAGATACTTCCAGCCGCGCTCGGCACCGACGGAAAGGCCGTCCTTGGAAGCACAGACCAGCACGCCGACCTCGGCGGCCCGGAGACCGGACTGCATCTCACCTGCGAAGTCAAAGTTGCCGGGAGCATCCAGCACGTTGATCTTAACGCCCTGATAGGTGACGGGAGCCATAGCCAGAGAAATAGAAATCTGGCGCTTGGTCTCCTCACTGTCATAATCGCAAACGGTGTTGCCGTCTGCAGTCTTGCCCAGACGGTCGATAGCACCGGTGATATACAGCATGCTCTCCACCAGAGAGGTCTTACCACTGCCGCCGTGACCCAGCAGGCAGATGTTGCGAATGTCCATATGCGTTAGTCTCCTTCCGTTTATCTCGTTGCAAAAGCGGAAACCGCTTAACGAACCGATTATATAATATTTCCCGTTTTAGCACAACTGGAATTTTATTTTGCCATAGATTTTTGATAAAACTGACAAAAGAGACTGTTCCTTTTCTCACATAGTCACAATGAATACCGCCTGTCAGCTCTTATCCACACCCCACAGCAGCGGGAGCATGGGGATCACCCACAAGAGCAGGTAGGTCAGCAGCAGCATCGGTGTCAGCACGCTGTAACTGCCGGTAAAGGTGAGATAAAACCCCACCAGAACGCCAAAGACGCTGCTGAGCATGGAAAGGAAGTTCCCGATACGCACCGTGTGGCACAGACGGCGGCTGCCGGCCACCATATCCACGAAGGGGAAGAGGCCCTCCCGGTACAGAATACCGTTAGGGGCACCGCCCTCCCGGTCCGGATCAGACATGGCCAGCCGCTCGCTGAGCTCCGGATAGGCTGCGCCGCCATCAGAGCCAAAGCGGGTTTTGAGAAGCTTGGGGGTAATATTGCCGTCCCGTACCGCCAAAGCCAGGTGCAGACCGTTCCGGGACAGGGCCCGGACAGCTGCCTCCACCAGTTCCGAGGTGTTGTACTTTACGGCAAATACTGCTGTCAGCTCGCCATCCACCGCCAGGCACACCGTGGTGCGGGAAGGCATGGTGGCAGGAAGGCGCACAGCCTTGTGGCGCATAAAGGCCGGAGTACCCACCAGAACGGTCTCACCGTGGATCATACCGCTGAGGCCGTTATCGTCATGGATATGGAAATGCTCCAGAGGCTGCAGGGCGATCCGCTCTCCCTTGCAGATATCTCCGAAGATCCGGCCCAGGCAGCCGCCGGCACGGACGGTGAGCGTGGCCGCATAGGAAATGGCGTGGTTGCGTTCCTCGCCATAGAGCTTCAAACCATTGAGAGCCACCGTTCCCTGGGGGAACAGATCTCCGTCGGTAACAACGATCCGATTGGCAGAAGCCAGCATGGTTGCGCCGTACTGACCGGCTACTGCCGCACCGCTGCGGGCAAGCCTTGCTGCCAGACGGCCAAAGGGGACAAAATAGACCAGCGGACAGACCAGTGCGCTGGAAGTGCACAAAATCACCGACCAGCACCACAGCAGATCCTGCCCCCGGCCCTGGCCCACAGAGGCCAGAACAGAAAAGACCAGGGACGCTGCCGCCAGCACCGGCAGCAGAAGGCGCTGCCACTGGGCAGCGGTATCCTCCACAGTGGCCCGGGTATAAAAGCCGGTGATGCTGCCCCGGCCTTTTGCGATTCCCTCCGGGCAGCAGTCCACCACATGGCCAGGCGTGCCCATGGCGCCGATGCGGAAGGTTTCCCACATGCCCCGGTGGTAATCCGTCAGCCCCCACAGGGTAAATACTGTCATCAGAGCCGACAGTCCCCCCAGAGGTGCCACAGCGGAGCGTTCCGGAAGCAGCAGCAGGGTCATCTCATCCAGCAGCGTCACCAGATTTCCCAGGGCGGCTGTAGCGTAGATGGTAAAATTCTGTTCCCGCAGGCCTTCCAGAGCCGCCCGGAATACCGGCCAGCACAAAAGGCAGATCAGCGCCTGGGGCACCAGTACGCAGATGGCAGAATTTCCTATGTTATCACTGAAGAAGGGGATCGTTACACCAGCTTGTCCCAGAAGCCAGGGAGCCCACAGCAGCAACAACATGGGTACAGAGAGCAGCAGTCCTTTACGGCACTCATAATACCGGCGTTTATGCTGAGCGGCGGCCGGTCCCAGAGCAGGTTCCTGGCCGATATCCGGCAGAGGATGGCGGAAGGAGGGCTCCTTGCGCTTCATCTTCTTGGGGGCGTTCTTGCGGCGCTCCTTTTCCAGCCGTTTGCGGAATTTTTCCTGGCGGCGCTCCTGCTCCTCCTTTACCGCATCTACCGTGCTGGCTACCACATCTTCCATGGTCAGTGCCGGTCCAGCCTCTTTTTCTGCCTCTCCGTCACCGGAGGCGGCACTATCCGCTACTTCAGAGGGCGCCTCCTCCTGGTGGGCTTTCTCCCCCTCCTGTGAGGGACTGCTTTCTGCCGGCGTTTCTTCCGACAGGCCGAAAAGCTGGTCCGGCAGGATGTCGTCCAGGTCTGCATCCGGTTCCAGCGGGGGAGGCGGTTGGGACGGCTCCTCCTCTGTCAGCTCAACGGGAGAAATATCTTCCTCCCCCTCTTGCTGCGGCGGAGTAGGAAAACGAAGGACTTTGGAGATCCTGCGGCGGATCCGTCCCTTTGGCTGGGATGGTGCGTCCTCCATCTGATCAGAAGGCTCATCTGCCGCTTCTTCGGACGCGTCGTGATGGCTGGCCGTTTCCTCCGCCGCCACAGCCGGTGCCTCCTGCTCCTCCGCGGGTTCCCCGGAGGAGATGTCGTCGCCGGCTGCCGGAGCAGGTGCCTGATCCCCGGACACAGAGTGGGAGTGGCTGCCATACTCCGCCAGAATGGATTCCAGACTGATGTTTTCCTCTGCGGAAGGATCAATACCCTGCAAGAGCCGCTGGGTGTCCATCAGGGAATCATACTGGTTCGGTTCTTGTTTATCTGTCATGACGGTTCCTCGCTGTCTGTCACTCAGGCCAGCCGCTGCCGCAGAGCTTCATAGAGCAAGATAGCGGCGGCCGCTGAAGCGTTCAGAGATGATATCTGTCCCTTCATGGGGATGCTCACCAGAAAATCACAGTTTTCGCGGACCAGGCGGGTCATTCCATCCCCTTCGCTGCCGATCACAATGGCGGCAGCATTTTTCAGATCCGCCTTGTACAGGGATACCGTACCTTCCGCAGCTGCGCCGAACACCCAGATCCCCTGCTTTTTCAGATCTTTGAGGAGGGCAGGGATATTCGGCACCCGGGCCACCGGCATATAGCTCACGGCGCCAGCGCTGGATTTGGCCACTACGGCGGTCAGTCCCGCACTGCGGCGCTTAGGAATGATCACGCCGTGGGCACCGGCACACTCCGCGGTACGGATGATAGCCCCCAGATTGTGGGGATCGGAGATCTCATCACAGACCACCAGCAGCGGTTTCTCTCCTCTGGCGGCCGCTATGCCCAGAATATCCTCCACAGCGGCATATGCCCGTGCCGCCGCTACGGCAATGATTCCCTGATGGCTGTGGGTCTGGCTCATGGTATCCAGCTTCCGCCGGTCTACTTCTACTACCACAGCACCCGCTTTGCGGGCATCGGCGGCGATCCGGCTGAGGGTACGGTCGGTTTCTCCCTTGGCCAGATAGATCTTGTCAATCGCGGTTCCCGAACGAAGGGCCTCTGTTACAGCGTTGCGGCCTTCGATCATGCCGTCGCAATCCCCTTCGGGCCGTTGCATATATTCTCTCATGTCGTGCTCCTTTGCGGTGTTTGCCCGGCACGAGGCCGGGGTTCCGGGGCGACGGAGAAAAATGTCTAGTTTTCTGTTACCCCATATTATCGTAAGTATAGCACAGCAGATGCGGCATAATAAAGGGGGATTCACAGAAATTTCACAGAAAATCCGCAGTCAGTTCTTGTGACAGGGAAGATTTTGTGGTACCATTCTCGATAGACGAGCGGCAAACCGCTCTGCGGTTTGCTTCAATAGAAGGAGAACGTAATGAACGACAATCAGAAAAAGACCCCGAACAATAACAGAAATAAAAAGAATCTCAGCGGGCTGCTGATCCTCCTTGCCTGGGCTGTTGTACTGACGGTGGTGTTCAACTACCTGTCGGCTTACAGCAAGGAGGCTACCAACGCCGCCACGACCCAGGAGATCGACTACAGCGAGTTTATCCAGATGGTCAAGGACGACAAGGTGGAGGAAGTCATCTTCACCGACGGCATGCTGGAGATCACCCCTGTTGACGGCTATGTGTATGTGGATGAGGATGGCAAGGAGTACGACGAGAACTACACCCTATTCACCATGCAGATGGGCAGCTACGGCGTAGGCCTTCTCGATCTGCTGGATGAACACGGCGTGAAGTACACCAACCCCTATGAACCGCAGATGTCCCCCATTCTGGAGTTCATGCTGACATACATCCTGCCTACCATTTTGATGGTGGGACTGTTTGTCCTCTTCATGAATTTGATGGCCCGCCGGGGCGGCGGTATCGGCGGTATTGGCAATGTGGGTAAGTCCAACGCCAAGGTCTACATGGAAAAGACCACCGGCGTCACTTTTGCCGATGTAGCCGGCCAGGATGAGGCCAAGGAATCCCTGGTGGAGATCATCGACTTCCTCCACAATCCCGGCAAGTACACCGCCATCGGCGCAAAGCTCCCCCGGGGCGCTCTGCTGGTGGGTTCCCCCGGTACCGGTAAAACCCTGCTGGCCAAGGCTGTGGCCGGCGAGGCGGGCGTGCCCTTCTTCTCCATCTCCGGTTCCGGCTTTGTGGAGATGTTCGTGGGCGTAGGCGCCAGCCGTGTCCGTGACCTGTTCCAGGAGGCTGCCAAGGTAGCTCCCTGCATTATCTTCATCGATGAGATCGACGCTATCGGCAAGACCCGTGACACCCGCTTCGGCGGCAATGATGAGCGGGAGCAGACCCTCAACCAGCTGCTGGCGGAGATGGACGGCTTTGATCCCTCCAAGGGCATTATCGTCCTGGCTGCCACCAACCGGCCTGAGGTGCTGGATAAGGCTCTGCTGCGGCCCGGCCGGTTTGACCGGCGGATCACTGTGGACCGGCCCAATCTGGCAGGACGTCTGGCTACCCTTCAGGTCCACACCCGTAAGATCCGCCTGGCGGAAGATGTGAATCTGGAAAAGATCGCCCAGGCCACTGCCGGCTGTGTAGGTGCGGATCTGGCCAACATGGTCAACGAGGCCGCTCTGCGGGCTGTCCGCCACGGCCGCCACGCGGTGAATCAGGAGGACCTGCTGGTCTCCTTCGAGGTGGTCATCGCTGGTGCGGAGAAGAAAGGTACCGTTATCACCGAGCAGGAAAAGAAGATCATCGCCTATCACGAGGTGGGCCATGCTCTGGCTGCCGCCAAGCAGAAGAATGCCCAGCCTGTTACCAAGATCACGATCGTGCCCCATACCGAGGGTACGCTGGGTTACACCCTCCACCTGCCGGAGGAAGAGAAGTTCCTTATGAGCAAGGAGGATATTCTCACAGAGATCCGTACCCTGCTGGCAGGCCGCTGTGCCGAGGAACTGGTATTTGATACCCAGACCTCCGGTGCTGCCAACGATATCGAACGTGCCACCGAGCTGGCCCGGAATCTGGTGGCCCGTTTCGGTATGAGCGATACCTTCGGCATGATGGCTCTGGGCAGTGTGCAGAACCAGTATCTGGACGGCGGATACAGCATGAACTGCGCCCAGGAGACCTTTGCTGCCGCCGACCGGGAAGTGGCCTCTCTTCTCCAGCGCTGCCACGCTGAGGCGCTGGAGCTGCTGCGGCAGAACCGGGAGATGCTGGATGCCGTTGCGGCCTACCTGATCAAGAAAGAGACGATTACCGGCGCCCAGATGATGGCGATTCTGGAGGGTCGGGACCCCGATCAGGAGGAGTACTACGGCGTACCTGCCCAGCGGGACAACACCATTGAGGCGCCCGCAAAGCATATCAGCATGACCAGCGAGCCTATCGCCATGCCCACTGCCTCCGCGGATCTGCCGGAGGCCTCCTCTGAGGAGGAAAAGAAGGCGGATGACGGCCAGGAGCCCAAAGACGGGCAATAAAAGACGATTACTGACGGAAAGCCGCTATGGCTTTCCGTCAGTAAAATATGCAGGAGGAGAAGAAAGAATATGGAGTATATTACACTGGGAAAAACCGGCCTGAAGATCTCCCGGCTGGGCTTTGGAGGCATCCCCATCCAGCGGGTCGACGCCGCTGCTGCCGGAGAACTGCTGGAAGCTGTCCGCGCTGCGGGCATCAACTACATCGACACCGCCCGGGGCTATACCGTCAGTGAGGAGCTGATCGGTCAGGCCATCGAGGGCCATCGGGACGAATTCATCCTAGCTACCAAGTCCATGTCCCGGGATAAAGCCAGCATGGAGCGGGATATCGGCATCAGCCTGAAGAACCTGCGTACCGACCACATTGACCTCTATCAGGTACATAACCCCACGTTGGAGCAAATCGACCAGGTATGTGCCCCTGGCGGCGCTCTGGAGGCGCTGATGGAGGCCAAGGCTGCCGGCAAGATCGGACATCTGGGCCTTACCGCTCACAGCATCGAGGTGTTCCGCCGGGCGCTGGAGGAATCCTGGGTGGAGACCATCATGTTCCCCTACAACCTGGTGGAAAGCCAGGGCGAGGATCTTATGGCCCAGGCCAAGGCTCAGGGTGTGGCTGTCATCGCTATGAAGCCCCTGGCCGGCGGCGCTATTGAGGATGCCCGTCTAGCCCTGCGCTACATCAACCGCAATCCCAATGTGACCGTTGTCATTCCCGGCATGTACAGCCCCGAGGAAGTGAAGCAGAATCTGGAGGCCATGGAGGATACTGCTCCTCTGTCCGACCAGGAGAAGGCCCGCATCGAGGAGATCCGTCAGGAGCTGGGTACCAACTTCTGCCGCCGCTGCAACTACTGTGCCCCCTGCACCGTGGGCATCAGCATCCCCAATGTATTCCTGTTCCAGGGATATCTCAGACGCTATGGCCTGGGTGATTGGGCCCGTGACCGCTACAGCTCTTTGGCCGCGAAAGCTGGTGACTGCGTGGAGTGCGGTGCCTGCGAGGAGCGCTGCCCCTACCACCTGCCCATCCGCGAGATGCTCAAGTCCGCAGCCAAGGATTTCGGCGCGTAAGTTGGAAAAGTTGGGGAAAAGTTTCATTTTCCTCTTGCACCGCCGGAAAAAACGTGCTACAATGCCCCTAGTTTTAAGTTAAGGAGATCGCTTCCATGACTTCTGTCCGCCTCAACGCCGTATATTTTTACTTTTACTTTATCTACACAAGTAGATAAGGTTAGTTTTGCTGCGGCGAACCGGTGGAGAGGATCCTATATCATCCATTTAAGGTCTTACAGCGAAACCGCTGTAAGACCTTTTTGTTTTAAAAAACTCCAGGTATTGTGCCGGAAGAAGGAGAAATCAATATGATCGTCGTACTGAAGAAAAATGCAGAGAAGCAGCAGGTAGAGGTGTTCAGCTCTTGGCTGCACAGCATGGGTCTGGAGACTCATATGTCCGTTGGTGAGAACCACACCGTTGTGGGCTTGGTGGGCGACACCTCCCGGGTGGATATTGAGAGCATCATGGCTCTGGATATCGTGGAGAGCGTCCGCCGGATCCAGGAGCCCTATAAAAACGCCAACCGCAAGTTCCACGAGCAGGATACGGTGATCACCCTCTCCACCGGCGCCAAGATCGGCGGCGGCAACTTCCTGGTGATGGCAGGGCCCTGCTCTGTGGAGAATGAGGAGCAGATCATCTCCGTGGCTCAAAGCGTCAAGGCCGCTGGAGCCCAGGTGCTCCGGGGCGGCGCTTTCAAGCCCCGGACCTCCCCCTACGCCTTCCAGGGCCTCCACGAGGAGGGCATCCGCCTGCTGCTGAAGGCCCGGGAGGCCACGGGCCTGCCCATCGTCACTGAGATCATGGACGCCCAGCACCTGCCCCTCTTCGAGGACATCGACATCATCCAGGTGGGTGCCCGGAATATGCAGAACTTTGAGCTGCTCAAGCAGCTGGGGAAGCTCCACAAGCCCGTCCTTCTCAAGCGGGGCATGGCCAACACCCTTCAGGAGCTTCTCATGAGTGCTGAGTACATTATGGCCGGCGGCAACGAGCAGGTGATCCTCTGCGAGCGGGGCATCCGCACCTTTGAGACGGCTACCCGCAACACCATGGATCTCTCCGTGATCCCGGTACTCCACCGTCTCAGCCACCTGCCGGTAGTGGTAGACCCCAGCCATGCCACCGGCAGCTACCAACTAGTTTCTCCCATGGCTCTGGCTGCCACCGCTGCCGGAGCCGACGGCCTCATCATTGAGGTCCACAACGACCCGGAGCATGCCCTGTGCGACGGGCCTCAGAGCCTGCGGCCGGAGAAGTTCGCCGACATGATGGATAAGATCCGGGCCATCCGCCCCTATGCCGACCGGTCCTTCACCACCGGTCAGCTGGTACTGGAGTAAGGAGGCTGCCATGATCGAGACAGTTGGCGTGGTGGGCCTGGGCCTTATTGGCGGCAGCATTGCCGAGGCCATCCGGGCCTACACCGGCTGCACCTTGTACGGTTATGACGCCGACGGGGCGGTGCTCAGCCGGGCTGTGGATGACGGTGTTCTCTCCGGTGTGCTGACTCCCGAGGGGTTGAGCGGTTGTGACCTGGTGGTGGTGGCCCTGTATCCGGAGGCTACTGTGGACTATGTCACCCGCAACCGGGCATATTTCCGTAAAGACGGACTGGTGATGGACACTGGCGGCGTCAAATCTGTGGTCTGTACGCCTCTGGAGAAGATTTCTCAGGAGAGCGGTTTCCACTTTGTGGGCGGCCACCCCATGGCGGGCATTGAGCGCTCCGGTTATACAAATGCTTTCCCAGAGCTGTTTAAGGGGGCATCCTTGATCCTCACCCCCTATGACAGTACGCCGGAGGATTGCGTGGAGGAGATCTGGGATCTGTTCCGGCAGTTGGGCTTCGGCCATCTGCAAATCGCCACCCCCGCCCGGCACGACCACATCATCGCGTATACCTCCCAGCTGGCCCATGTAGTGTCCTGCGCCTATGTGGGCAGCCCCTCGGCCCCTAATTTCCAGGGCTTTTCCGCCGGCAGCTTTCAGGACATGACCCGGGTAGCCCGGCTCAATGAGGATATGTGGACAGAGCTGTTTCTGGAGAATCGGGAGGCCCTGGTCCGGGAGATCGACACCCTGGTGGAGGAGCTGGCGGCCTTCGCCTATACCATCCGCCGGGGGGACCGGGATAATCTGCGCACTATGCTGCACAGAGCCCGGACCATTAAGGAAGCCATCGACCAGAACGGCTGATGGTGCAGGAAACGGAAGTGACTACGATGGAAACTGTTATGGTACATGCCTCCGCCGCCTATCCGGTATATATCGGCGGCGGGCTTCTGGACCGCTGCGGGGAACTGGCTGCCCAGCACACCGGTGTCGGCCGCTGTGCGGTGATCACCGATGACACCGTCTGCGGCCTCTACGGTCACCGGGTCTGCCGCTCTCTGGAGGCGGCGGGGCTTACCCCTGTTTTGTATGCCTTTCCTGCGGGAGAGCAGCACAAGACCTTGGCCACCTATGGGGCGATTCTGGAATTTCTGGCGGAAAATCACATCACCCGCAGCGATTGTGTGGTCGCCCTGGGAGGCGGCGTAGCAGGGGACATGGCGGGCTTTGCCGCCGCTACCTACCAGCGGGGCATTGACTTTATTCAGGTCCCTACCACCTTCCTGGCGGCCTCCGATGCCTCTGTGGGGGGCAAGACCGCTGTGGACCTGGCTGCCGGAAAAAACCTGGTGGGAGCCTTTTGGCAGCCCCGGGCAGTGATCTGCGACACGGATACCTTCTCCTCTCTGCCGGAAAATACCTTCCTGGACGGCGCGGCAGAGACACTCAAACACGGTCTCATTGCTGACGAGGACTTTTTCCGCTTCCTGATGGAGGTGGACATGAGAGACAACCTGGAGCAAGTGGTCCGCCGCAACGTGGAGATCAAAGCTGCTGTGGTGGCGGAGGATGAGCGGGAGCAGGGAAAGCGGAAACTCCTGAACTTCGGCCACACCCTGGGCCACGCCATTGAGAAATGCAGCGGCTACCAGGTGTCCCACGGCCATGCCGTAGCCACCGGGATGGTGCTGGCCTCCCGGGCCGCCGAGGCTCTGGGATATGGCGGGAAGGGTACCCTGGCAGCGGTGCTGGCTGCCTGTGAGCGTTATGGCCTGCCCACGGCCTGCCCCTACTCCGCCGGGGAGCTGTACGCCGCTGCCACCGGGGACAAAAAGCGCTCCGGCGGCCACATCGACGTGGTGGTCCTCCGGGAAGTGGGCCGGGCGGAGACGGTGCGGCTGGATATGGAGGGCCTGCGGGCCTTTACGGAGGCGGCTCTATGACCATTACCATTACTCCCGGCCTGCTGGCCGGAACCGTTACCCCGCCTCCCAGCAAGTCCCAGGCCCACCGCTTGATTCTCTGTGCCGCCCTGGCCCATGGGGAGAGTATGGTCAGCCATGTGGATCTGTCTCAGGATATTCTGGCTACCCTCCGCTGTGCCGAGGCCCTGGGGGCCTCCTGGTCCCTGGCAGGAGATACCCTGCGCCTGGCCGGATGCGGCGATCCAGGTCCCTTCCTCCATGGCGGGCGGCCCATACCCCACTTTTCCTGTGGGGAATCCGGCTCTACATTGCGTTTCTTTATTCCTGTAGCCCTGGCCATAGCCGGCGGCGGGATATTTACCGGCCAGGGGCGGCTGCTCCAGCGGCCTCTAGGGCCCTACCTGGACCTGATGGCAGAGAAGGACATCTCCTTCCGCCTGGCTCCGGACTGCCTCTCTCTGCAGGGCTCTCTCCAGCCTGGGATGTACCGCCTGCCCGGCCATGTGTCCAGCCAGTTTTTTACCGGCCTGCTCTACGGCCTGTCCCTATTGGATGGCCCCTCCGTTCTGGAGAGTACCACCCCTCTGGAGAGTGCCGCTTATGTAGATATGACCGTCCAGGCCATGGGACGCTTCGGCGTGTCTGTTTCTGTTGACGGCCCGGGGCGCTTCTCCATCCCCGGGGGACAGGTCTACGCACCCAGAGAGCTGGAGGTGGAGGCCGACTGGTCACAGGCGGCCTTCTGGTACGCCGCCTGTGGCATCGGCAACAAAGTGTCTGTAACCGGCATGGCGGAGGATTCCCTCCAGGGGGACCGGGTGATCCTGGCCTATGGTCGGCAACTGATGGAGAGCGAAGCAGACGTGACGCTGGACATGTCCGGCTGTCCGGATCTGCTGCCCCCCTTGGCTGCCTGGGCCGCTCTGCGGCCCGGAGTCACCATCCTGGCCAACGCCGGACGGCTACGGATGAAGGAGAGCGACCGGCTACAAAGCGTCACCGCCGTTCTGCAGGCCCTGGGCGCCGATATCCGGGAGGAGCCGGATCAGCTGGTGATCCAAGGGCGGGAGGAACTCCCCGGCGGCGCTGAGGTAAACTGCTTCGGCGACCACCGCATCGCCATGATGGCGGCCATCGCCGCCACCCGCTGCCGGGAGAGCGTCACCCTTCGGGGGGCGGAGTGCGTGGCCAAATCCTACCCCGGCTTCTGGGAGGACTACTGTATGTTGGGAGGGACCATCCATGAACACCACAGGACATAAGCTTCGGGTCACCGTATTCGGTCAGTCCCACGCCCAGGCCATTGGCTGCGTGGTGGATGGCCTGCCCGCAGGCTTTCGCCCGGATATGGATCGCCTGGCCGCTTTCATGGCCCGCCGGGCCCCGGGCCGGGACCCCTGGTCCACCAAACGGAAAGAAGCGGATACACCGGAGATCCTCTCTGGCATGGTGGACGGCGTCCTCTGCGGCGCGCCGGTGTCCGCTGTGATCTATAACAGCGACCAGCACAGTAAAGACTATGAGGGCTTGCGCCGTACCCCTCGGCCCTCCCACGCCGACTACACCGCTTGGGTGAAGTACGGCGAGAGCTACGACATCCGGGGCGGCGGCCAGTTCTCCGGCCGTCTCACCGCGCCGCTGTGCTTTGCCGGGGCTTTGGCCCTGCAGGTGCTGGAGCAGCGGGGGATCACTGTGGCGGGCCACATTGCCGCCATCGCCGGGATCGAGGACGAGACGCCGGATTTCGCCCGGGTGGATCGGGATGCCCTGCTGGCACTGCCAGAAAAACCTTTCCCCGTATTCTCCCATAGCGCCGGAGAGGCCATGGCCCAGGCCATCGAGGCAGCACGGATGGAGGCCGACTCTGTGGGCGGCGTGATCCGCTGCTTTGCCCTGGGACTTCCCGCCGGTGTAGGAGAGCCGATGTTTGACGGGGTGGAAAACCGGCTGGCAGCGGCTCTATTCGGCATCCCCGCTGTCCGGGGCGTGTCCTTCGGCGACGGTTTTGCTGCCGCCGCTATGCGGGGCAGCCAGCACAACGACCCCTTTATCACGGATGGAAATACTGTCCGTACCCGCACCAACCACGCCGGCGGCGTTCTGGGGGGGATTACCACCGGGATGCCTCTGGTGGTGAACGTGGCCATCAAGCCCACGGCCTCTATTGGCCGGGAACAGGATACGGTGGACCTCAAGGAGATGGTCAACACCACCCTTACCGTCCACGGACGCCACGACCCCTGTATTGTACCCCGGGCCCTGCCGGTGGTGGAAGCGGTGACGGCCCTCACTTTATTGGATATGCTGATGGAGGAATGAATCATGGATCTGAAAGACTATCGTGCTCAGCTTGACACCATTGACGATCAGATGACCGCCCTGTTCAAGCAGCGTATGGAGATCGTCCGCCATGTGGCGGACTACAAAAAGGAGACCAATACGCCCGTTATGGCCTCCGGCCGGGAGCGGGAGATCCTCTACCGGGTCACGGGACTGTGCGGCCAGGAGTTGGAGGAGTACACCAAGATCCTTTACTCCACCATTCTGGAGCTGAGCCGGGACTACCAGGAGGACCGGCTCTCCACCGGTGAGTCCGCCCTAGTCCGTGAGATCCTGGCAGCGGCAGAGCGCACCGGAGAGTTTCCCAAGCGGGCCATTGTGGCCTGCCAGGGAGCGGAGGGAGCCTATTCCCAGATGGCTTGCGACAAGCTCTTCCCCGTCAGTCAGATCCTCTACTGCAACCGCTTTGAGGGCGTATTCCGCGCGGTGGAGGCGGGGATGTGCCGCTATGGCATCCTGCCTATCGAGAACAGCTCCGCCGGTTCTGTCACTGAGGTCTACGACCTTATGGAGCGCTACAACTGCAAGATCGTCCGCAGCCTCAAGCTGAAGGTGGAGCACTGCCTGCTGGCCCGGCCCGGCGTCCAGATGAAGGATGTGAAAGAGGTGGTGGCCCACGAGCAGGCCCTCAACCAATGCAGCGAGTTCCTGAAAAACAGCGGCGCTAAAGTTACCGTGTTCAGCAACAACGCCGCCGCTGCCAAGTATGTCTCTGAAAGCGGCCGCACAGATATTGCCGCCATTGCCTCCGCCAACTGTGCCGGACTCTACGGCCTGAATATTCTCAGCGACCACGTGGCCAACAGTGACCACAACTACACCCGCTTCATCTGCATCTCCAAGGAGCTGGAGGTGTATGAGGGGGCCGGGAAGATCACCTTCGTGGCTTCTGCCAGCCACCGCCCCGGCTCTCTCTACAGCCTGATCGCTAAGTTTGCCACCCGGGGCCTCAACATCTGCAAGCTGGAGAGCCGCCCCATCCCCGGCAAGGACTTTGAGTTCCGCTTCTACTTTGATGTAGAGGCCTCTGTATGGAACAAGGACACCCAGACTGTCCTCAGCCAGCTGGAGAAGGAGGAGTTCTTTACCTTCCTGGGTGCCTACAGCGAGGTGTTTTAAGATGGAATACGGCCTTCTGGGAGAGAAACTGGGCCACAGCTTCTCTCCCCAGATCCACCGCTCCCTGGCGGGATACGACTACCAGCTTTTCCCCACGCCGCCGGAGGAGGTGGAACCCCTTCTCCGCCGTCGGGACTTCAGGGGTCTGAACGTCACCATCCCCTACAAGCAGACGGTGATCCCTCTGTGTGACGAGGTGGAACCCCGGGCCGCCGCCATCGGCGCGGTGAACACCATTGTGAACCGAAACGGCCGCCTCATGGGCTACAACACGGATATCGACGGCCTTATCTACCTGGCGAAGCGGTCAGGTGTGGACATGGCGGGGAAAAAGGTGGTGATTCTGGGCAGCGGCGGTACCAGCCACACCGCCCGGGCCGCTGCCCATACCCTGGGCGCAAAGGAGATCGTGGTGATCTCCCGGCGGGGAGAAAACAACTACCAGGACCTCTCCCGCCACGCCGACGCCCAGGTCCTCATCAATACTACCCCTGTGGGCATGTACCCCAACTGCGGCCAGGCGGCGGTAAATTTGAATGACTTTCCCCGGCTCACCGGGGTGCTGGATGTGGTGTATAACCCTCTGCGCACCGCCCTGATCCTGGCGGCGGAGGAGAGGGGCCTGCCCTGCTCCGGAGGGCTGCCCATGCTGGTGGCCCAGGCCTGGCGGGCCGCGGAGCTGTTTACCGGCACGGATATTCCGGAAAGCCGGGTGGAGACCGTCCTGGGAGAGCTTACCGACGCCCAGCGCAATGTGATCCTCATCGGTATGCCCGGCTGCGGCAAGACTACGGTGGGCGAGGCTCTGGCTCGGCAGCTGGGCAAGCCGCTGGTGGATGTGGACGAAGAGATCGTCCGTGCGGCGGGGTGCTCCATTCCGGAGATCTTTGCCCAGGAGGGTGAAGAGGGATTCCGTCGCCGGGAGAGCCAGACTGTCCGGGAAGCGGGGAGCCGTACCGGCTGCGTCATCAGTACCGGCGGTGGGGTGGTCACCCGTCCGGAAAACCTGTGGCCCCTCCGGCAGAACGGCGTGATCTTCCATCTGCTGCGGGATATCTCACTTTTGCCCACTGACGGGAGGCCTGTCTCCCAGCGGGTGGCGGCGGAAGATCTGTGGCGGCAGCGCGCTCCCCTTTACGCTGCTTTTGCTGACGAGGTCATTGACAACAACGGGCCTCTGGCGCATACTCTAGCTCAGATAGAAAGAGAGCTGAAGAGACGATGAAGATTTTGTTTCTCAACGGACCCAACCTGAATATGCTGGGCATCCGGGAGCCGGATATCTATGGGAAGCAGACCTACGCTGACCTGGAGACCTATATCCGGGATTTCTGCCGGGAGCTGGATATCTCCTGTGAGATCTTCCAGTCCAACCATGAGGGTGCCCTGGTGGATGCCATTCAGGCGGCCTGGGGGAAGATGGATGCCATTGTCATCAACCCTGCTGCCTATACCCACACCAGCGTAGCCATTTTGGATGCACTGAAGGCGGTGTCTCTGCCGGCGGTGGAGGTCCACATCTCCAAAGTATCGGAGCGGGAGGATTTCCGCCAGGTGTCCTATGCCGGCATGGCCTGCGTCAAGACGTATGCGGGCTACGGCTTTGAAGGGTACCGTATGGCGGCAGAATATCTGCTCTCTTTGGCCGGACAATGACAATTTGAGAAGGAGCTGCATAGAATGGCCTGTAAAGGAGGCTGTTTCTATGGAGTATACTGACTACGGCCTGGATCAGGAGACCGGCGCCGTGTGTGATTATCGTATGTACGACCGTATCTGGCAGCGGGTCTCTCCAGAGCTGAATCCCTATCCCGATGTTCGGGGAGAGAGCAGCGAGGTCACCCTGCCGGAGACCGAGATCCAATTCCCGTCCCCTCCGGCGGAGGAGATCATGCCCCCTGTTCAGGAAGAAATGATGCCGGAGACGGCCATGCAGCCCTGCTGCATGGGTACTAACACCAGAGGGGCTCTGCAAAGCCTGAAGGGATTTATGGAGGAGGAACTGGCGGAGAGCCGCTGCTGCGCCGCATTATCCCGGCAGGTGTGCAGCCGGAACGCTGCTCGCCTCCTGCGCCGTATGGCGATGGAAAAAAGAGAGGCGGCGCGCCGTCTGCAGGCGGCCTGCTATCTGATCGAAGGCACCTGCTGTACACCGGAGGTCCCTTTGGAGCGGACCCGTTTCAGCAGCCTGGCGGAGGCCCTGCGCCACTGCTACCATCAGGAGGCATGCAACGGCTTTGCCTATCAGCGGGCTGCGGAGGAGACGACAGATACCTGCCTGTCCAGTTTGCTGCAGGAACTGGGCGAACAATCCTATAGCCGGGCGGATGCCGTAATGCGTATGTTGGGTGAAGTCCTCTGCTGAGGACAATTGCATATCAACAAAGGAGAACGATTACCATGCTGAACACAAGAGACGAGGCACTGGCACTGCTGCGCCAGTACAACAAGGAACCCTTTCATATCCAGCATGCCCTGACTGTGGAGGGAGTTATGGCCTGGTATGCCCGGGAACTGGGTTACAGTGACCAGGCAGATTTTTGGGCCATGGTTGGCCTGCTCCACGACATCGATTTTGAGCTTTGGCCGGAGGAGCACTGTAAGAAAGCGCCGGAGCTGCTGCAGCCGGCAGGCGCCAGCGAGGAACTGATCCATGCAGTGGTCAGTCACGCCTACGGTCTCTGCTCTGACGTGGCCCCGGAGCATGAGATGGAGAAAGTCCTCTTTGCCGCCGACGAACTTACCGGCCTGATCGGTGCCGCAGCTCTTATGCGGCCCAGCCACAGTGTCATGGACATGGAGGTCAGCAGCCTGAAGAAGAAGTTCAAGGACAAGAAATTTGCAGCCGGGTGCAGTCGGGATGTGATCCGCCAGGGGGCGGAGAATCTGGGCTGGGAGCTGGACACCCTTTTTGAACGTACGATCCAGGCTATGCGCTCCTGCGAGGCAGATATCAGCGCCGCCATGGCTGCTCTGTAACACTTTTTTCACTCCGCTTGTACATCACAGCCGCCGGGATGGGGACTTTTCCGTTCCGGCGGCTGCTATTTTTCTCCAGAGAGAGGCAGCCTTGCGGAGATTTTCCAGATATGGTATACTCATAAGCAAATCCCCTTCAGGAGGTCTTCTAAAAATGAAAAAACTATTTTTACCGTTGGTGCTGGTGTTGTGCCTGCTGCTGGCAGCCTGCGGGAATAACCATACGGAATCGGAAAATAACAACAATACAGACGATCAGGTAGAGACCAATCAGCCTGTTGAGCCGGTTGAACCGGATGACACGGATACCCCCGAGGATGAGGGGCCTGTCACTTTGGGGGCTCTTACGGTGGAGATTGTAATGGACTGGGAGAGTGCAGACGCTTTGTTGTCCCAGTTGGAGGATCTCTCCGCGAAACTGGACGAGGCACTGGTTGCCCAAGGGTATGACGCGGAATCCATTACTGTCACCGTCAGCACAGCCGGCGGCACGACAGCGGATGCCTTGGCTGCCGGCGGCGTGGATATCGCGCTGCTGCCTGCCGAGGACTTTGTCCTCTGCGAGGACAGCGCCGTCGGGATTCTGATGACTGACAGCCAGCCCCCTGCCGGTGTAATTGCGGTGACGAAGGCTAAGGCGGAATTGGATGAGGCCTTTCAGCAGGCTCTCTCCGCCGCCCTTACCGATGGTGGTGAGGAGAGTTTTACGGCACACTGCTATCCCTCTGTAAACTATATTGCTTTTGACAGCGATGCTCTGCAGCCAGTGCGTGACCAGCTGGCCGAGGAAGGACACAGCGCCGCCGAGGAGTAAATCTTTCGCGGAAGAAGGTACAGGAGAGGAGTCGGTAGCGATGGCCCATAAAAAGCTGAAAATTCTGTATCTGGCCCAATATCTGCAGCAGCAAAGTGATGAGGAGCATCCGGTCTCCATTAACGACATGATCGCCTACCTGGAAGCGATGGATATACCCGCTGAGCGCAAGGCGATCTACGACGATCTGGAACTGCTGCGGGCCTTCGGTATGGATATCGTACATATCCATGGAAAAACCCATGGCTACTATCTGGGCCAAAGGGAGTTTGAATTGCCGGAATTGAAGCTTATGATCGATGTTGTCCAGGCCTCTCCCTTCCTGACAGCGAAAAAAAGCATGGAACTCATTGGTAAGCTGGAGGGCCTTGCCAGCAACGCCCAAGCAAAGAGCCTGCGGCGGCAGGTATACGTTCTCAACCGGGTAAAGACCCACAATGAGCAGCTCTACTACAATATCGACGGAATCAATCAAGCGATCCGGGATGACCACTGTATCCGGTTCAAATACTTTGACTGGTCTACGGATGGGGGCCGTCAGTATCGCCGGGAAGGCAACTACTATCAGGAATGTCCTGTGGCCTTGTGTGTGGATCGGAATTATTACCTGATCACTTACCGCCCTGAGGAGAGCAAATATATCCATTTCAGAGTGGATCGAATGAGCGACCTCCAGGTGGCATCTGAGCTGCGTCCCCCGCTGCCGGGTGATTTTGATCTGGCCAGCTATGTACGCACCATTTTTGATATGCACAGCGGAGAGCGGCAATGGGTGACATTGGAACTGGATCGAAGCCTTCTGAATGTAGCAATGGATCGCTTTGGCCGGGAAGCTCATTATCGAAAGACTGACAGTGGTACAGTAGTGGTCACTGCTCAGGTAGAGGTAAGCCCCACATTCCTCAGCTGGGTACTGTGCTTTGGCGGACAGGCAAAGATTCTGGAACCAGCCTCTGCCCAGGAGGCCCTTCGGGACCTGGCCCAGTCGGCGCTGGCACGGTATGATTTGCCTTTGTCGTAGGATTCAAAGATGAACATACTTTTCTTTTTGAAAAAAGAAAAGTAGCAAAAGAAAAACTTTTGCGCAAAGCATCCGCTTTGCTTATATTTTGTATATTTTGCCGTTGCCGGGTTTTGGGCAACAAAAAGCCGTTACACACCGTGTGTGTAACGGTTTTTTCATGAGGGCGGCAACGGGGGATATCCCCGGGGCAGGAGCTGGTGAAAACACCGGAAACAGGTCAAATCTGATTACAAAAAGGAGAATTTTGGATGGAGTATACGACTAATTATCACTTGCCCCAGTGGGTGGAGAGCGATCGCATCATGATGGGGGATTTCAACCAGATGTGCAGCGATATGGAGGCAGGGCTCACCAGCAACGCACAGGCTGCGGCAGCCGCTCAGGCCGCTGCTGACAATGCGCAGACTGTGGCGGATGAGGTGGCGGGAAACGCCTACACCTCCAGCAACAAGCCTTATGTGGTGGGAAGCTACACCGGTACCGGACAACAAATGACTATTACTTTAGGATTTCGGCCCAGCTTTCTGATAATAAATGGCGGCGTCATTACATATTCCCTCAATTCTGATGAATTGGCCACATGGCAAATTGCTACAAATGGAAATACGCTTCCGGAATGTGTTACATTTACTGATACTGGTTTTACTCTCCTCAAACTGGCAGACAAACAATATCCCCGGTTGATTATTGCTGAACGTAACTATGACTATATTGCCTTCAAATAAACAGAACGAACCCCCAGGCAGAAGCCTGGGGGTCCGCTTTGCTTTACTCAGTAATTACAATTAAGAAATTGTAATTAACCAAGAACAACCTGGAAGGCAATAGTGTTGCTGGGTTCAGCAGTCTCAGAGATGGTCACAGTGAGGGTGAAAGAAGCTCCGCCAAGAACGGCGCTCTGCATAGTGTTCCACTGCGCCACAAAATCACCAACACTGCCATCCTGGATCATACCGGGCCATGTAACTTCGATGTCATAGCCAGCGCCAAGCTTTGCAACCAGCTTAGTGCTCAGGCCTTTCAGACCAGAATTAGTGATGGCCTTGCTATCAATCTCACCAGTAGCGGGATCCTTCATCGTAACCACAGCGCTGGTGAAATCAATCGCCCAGCCCGTAGCAGTCTGATTAATGGTCAAGCCACAGGTATTTTCAATAGAAGAACCAGTGGCAACTTTCAGCTCGTTAGCCAGCCAGCCCAGGTAGGCGTTCACCAGAGCCTCAGCGTCATCCAGGTCTGCGACCAGGACATCGACCAGCTTACCGACCAGGCCAGCATTGCTGAAGTTGGGGTCAGCAGCGGTACCAGCAGCAGCCCAGGCATCCATCATAGCGGGAACCAGGACATTGGTGGGCACGCCGACGTTGTCCAGAGCCTTAGCGGCATTGGTGAAGCCCTCGCCAGCAGCCTTGATCTTCGCGGCAGCGGCAGCTACCTCAGCGGCATCAGCCGGATTCTTGATGCTGTTAACAATGATGGCAGTCTGCTCAGCAGCATTCGGAGCATCATCGTCAAAGTAAATCATGTACTCAACAGAAGTGTCGTTCTGAGCAGTCACGGTAGCAATGGCAACATACTTCGCATTGATCGTGGTGTTCATGTTGGGAGCGATCTCGCGACCAGCCTCATCATAGAACTTCCAGGAGATCTCAGCACCAGCGGAAGCGGTGAAGTCCTTCACCATGTTATCGAAGGTGGTAGCAGTGGTGTACATGTAGGGAGAGGTGACCTTGTCATCACCGCAGTACAGATCGGTACCAGCAGCAGCAGGCTTCACAACCAGCTCGTAGCTGTACTGCTTACCAGCGTTGTCATAGACTACCAGGCCGTAGGTAGCACCCTTAACAGGAGGAACAGCGGGGATGGAGGAAATGGGAGTACCATTTGCATCCACCAGGCTGACCTGAGTACCGAAGTGGATCATCAGGGAGGACTCAGCCTTCAGGGCATCAGCGTAATCAACAGTGATGGTACGGACGCCGTTAACCTCAGTGTAGTTGTCCTTGCCGTAGAAGGTGACGTTCAGCTTATAGAGGTCGTTCTCAATCACGTTGGTGATGTAGCTGCGCTTCACGGCATAGGTGTAGTGGGTGTCATTCTTGTCCTGAGTGGCAACACCATACTCGAAAGCAGTGTTGGCCAGCTCGCCAACGATGAAGTAGATGGCCACGGTGTTGTTGCTCTTATCCTGACGGATAATGGCACGCTGA
>OJRC01000150.1_pt1 | contig 57817 bp, 42 predicted proteins | sample 1599081 | NCBI WGS metagenome assembly OJRC01 (sample SAMN03922519, study PRJEB24848) | human gut metagenome | isolation source: stool sample | host: Homo sapiens | place: Germany | collected 2010-02 | reverse complement strand
AGCTGTCCGGACAGGGGGCCGTGGGCCTCATCACCTATATGCGTACCGACTCCCTGCGCCTGTCCGAGGAGGCGCTGGCCGCTGCGCGTGATTTTATCACCGATCGCTACGGCCCGGCCTACTATCCCGGCCAGCCCCGCCATTTCCGCAAGAAGGAGGGCGCGCAGGACGCGCACGAGGCCATTCGCCCCAGCAATGTCCGGCTCGACCCCGAGAGCATTCAGGCAGACCTGACGCGCGAGCAGTACCGGCTGTACAAGCTGATCTGGAGCCGCTTCGTCGCCTGCCAGATGTCCGATGCACGCTATGACGCCGTGCAGATCGACGCGCGATGCGCGGGCCATGCCTTCCGCGCCAGCGACCAGATCCTGAAATTCTCCGGCTTTACCGCCGTGTATGAAGAGGGCCGCGACGACGAGGCCGAAGAGCGCTCCTCTTCGCTGCCCGATCTCGACGGCTCCGAACGCCTGACTGCCGAAAAACAGGAAAAGGCCCAGCATTTCACCCAGCCGCCCGCGCGCTACACCGAAGCGACGCTCGTCAAGGCGATGGAGGAGCGCGGCGTGGGCCGCCCGTCGACCTATGCGTCGATCGTGGCAACAATCCAGGACCGCGAGTACGTCATCAAGAAGGACAAGCGCCTCTGGCCGACGCCGCTCGGCCGTGTCGTGACCGAGCTGATGATCGAGCGTTTCCGCGATATCATCGATGTCGAGTTCACGGCGAATATGGAGCACCAGCTCGACGAGGTCGAGGCCGGAAAGGTCGGCTGGAAGACCGTCCTGCGCGATTTCTATCAGGATTTCCACCGCGAGATGGAGGATGCCGAGAAAGCTCTCGACGGTGTGCGCATCAAGGTGCCGGATGAAGAGACCGATGAGGTCTGTGAGCTGTGCGGGCGCAAAATGGTCATCAAGAGCGGCCGCTTCGGCCGGTTCCTGGCCTGCCCCGGCTTCCCGGAGTGCAAAAATACCAAGCCGCTCGTTGAGCGTATGCCGGGCCGCTGCCCGCGCTGCGGCAGTGGGATGCTCAAGCGCAAGTCGAAGAAGGGCTATGTCTATTACGCCTGCGAGCGCGGTGCGGAGTGCGGCTTTATGACGTGGGACGTGCCCACGGCGCAGGATTGCCCGAGCTGCGGGCAGACGATGTTCAAAAAGTCCGGCCGCGGCCAGATGAAGCCGTTCTGCATCAACGAAAAGTGCCCGGACTTCCTGCCGGAGGACAAGCGCGGTTATAAGCGCCGCATGCCGAAGGCCACGACGGACACCGTCGAGAATGCCGAGGAGATCGCCCCGGCTGCGGAGGAGACCGAAAAAAAGCCCGCCAAAACGGCCAAAACGACGAAGACCGGGAAGACGGCCAAGGCCGCCAAGGCCGCAAAAACTGCGAAGACCACGAAAAAAGCGGCGGAGAAAAAGCCTGCCGCACGCAAAAAGACAAAAACGGAGAGCGAAGCATGACCGAAGTACGCGTGATCGGCGCGGGACTTGCGGGCAGTGAGGCCGCATGGCAGCTTGCCGAGCGCGGCTTTGCCGTCCGCCTGTCCGAGATGAAGCCGGTAAAAATGACCCCTGCGCACCACTGCGCAGATTTTGCGGAGCTTGTCTGCTCCAACTCCCTGCGCGGCGACCGGCTGGAAAATGCCGTCGGCCTGCTCAAGGAGGAGCTGCGGCGGCTCGGGAGCCTCATCCTGCAGTGCGCCGATGCCACGCGCGTCGAGGCGGGCGGCTGCCTTGCCGTCGACCGCTACGGCTTTTCCGGTATGGTGACGGAGCGCATCCGCAGCCACCCGAATATCACGGTCATCTCCGAGGAGGTGACCGAGGTCCCGGCGGGGCCGGTCATCATCGCGACAGGCCCCCTGACGTCCGACGCCATGAGCGAGGCCATCGGCCGCTATTTCGGCCAGACGGATTATCTGCATTTCTTTGACGCGGCTGCGCCGCTCGTCACGCTGGAGTCCATCGATATGACGAAGGCGTGGTACGCCTCCCGCTATGACCGCGGGAGCGCGGATTACATCAACTGCGCCATGACGCGCGAGGAATATCAGGCCTTCGTCCGGGAGCTGGCCGCCGCCGAGGAAGCGGAGGTGCACGGCTTTGAGGACAAAAACGTCTTTGAGGGCTGCATGCCGGTCGAGGTCATGGCCCGCCGCGGCGAGGACACGCTGCGCTACGGCCCCCTGAAGCCCGTCGGCCTGCGGGACCCGGCAACGGGCCGCGAGCCCTATGCTGTCGTTCAGCTCCGGCGCGACAATGCGGCCGGAAACATCTACAATCTCGTCGGGTTCCAGACGCACCTGCGTTTTCCGGAGCAGAAGCGCGTGTTCTCCATGATCCCGGCGCTGCACGATGCGGAATTCGTCCGCTACGGCGTGATGCACCGCAACACGTTTCTGAATTCACCGAAGCTGCTCGACGCGTGCTACGCAGACCGGCGCGACCCCATGGTCGCCTTTGCCGGGCAGATGACGGGCGTGGAGGGCTATGTCGAGTCGTGCGCCTCCGGCTATCTAGCGGCCGTCAGCATGGCGGCACGGCTGGCGGGGAGACCCGTGCCGGACTTCGGCACCGTGACGGCCATCGGCGCACTGGCGCACTATGTCAGTGACAGTACCGTGGCATCGTTCCAGCCGATGAACGTGAATTTCGGCATCATCGCCCCGCTCGAGCAGCGGGTGCGTGGAAAAGCAAACAAGAATCTGGCCATTGCCAACCGGTCGCTTGCGCACCTGGAGGCCATGGAGAAATGAGGGAACAGGCATGAAAATCATTCTGGATGCAATGGGAGGCGACAACGCCCCGGATGCCGTGGTGCGCGGCGCACTGGAGGCGGCCAAGGAGTTCGGCGTGCAGATCGTTCTGGTCGGCCGCGGCGCGGATATCCTTGCCAGCATGAAGGCACAGGGCTGGGATACGCTCCCGAACGGCGTGGAGCTTGCCAATGCCGAGGATGTGGTGGACATGCACTGCGATCCCGCCGCGGTCGTGAAGCAGCATCCGAACTCTTCGCTCGTGCTGGGCGCAAGAATGCTGGCGCAGGGCGGCGGTGATGCGTTCATCTCGGCCGGCAATACCGGCGCGCTGCTCACGGCGGCTACGCTGCTCGTCAAGCGCATCCGCGGTATCCGCCGCGCGGCGTTCTCGCCGGTCCTCCCGACAAAGGAGGGGCATGCCATTCTGATCGACGCTGGAGCGAACGCCGAGTGCACGCCGGAATTCCTGCTGCAGTTCGGCTGCATGGGCTCGTTCTACGCGCAGAAGGCGCTCGGCATCGAGTCGCCGCGCGTGGGCCTTCTGAACAACGGCGCGGAAGATACGAAGGGCGACCCGCTCCACCGCGAGGCCCATCAGCTTCTGAAGCGCGCCGCGGAGCAGGGGACCATCCACTTCGTCGGCAATGTCGAGGCGCGCGATGTGCCGTTCGGCGCGGCGGATGTTATCGTGGCGGACGGCTTCTCCGGCAACGTCCTGCTCAAGACCATGGAGGGCACGGCCATGTTCATGTCCGACATGATGAAGCAGATGTTCTACCGCAATCCGCTGACGATGCTCGGCGCGCTGCTGTGCAAAAAGGGCATCAACGGTATCCGCAAGACCATGGACTACCGCGAAACGGGCGGGTCCATCGTCATCGGCATCAGCCGCCCGGTCATCAAGGCGCACGGCTCGTCCGACGACGCCGCCATCCGCGGCGCGATCCGGCAGGCCATCCGCGCGGTCGAGAGCGGCTTCTGCGAGGAAATTCGTGCCAATATCGGGCAGATGATCCTGCCCAGGGAGGAAGAACATGCTGAATAAGCTGGAAAAGGCGTTGGGCTACAAGTTCCGCGATCCGGAGCTTCTGCGCATGGCGCTGACCCACACCTCCTGTGCAAACGAGATCTATCAGGACCCGCTGCGCAGCTATGAGCGGCTGGAATTCCTTGGGGATTCCATTGTCGGCTTCGTGACGGCGGAGTATCTGTACCGGACCTTCCCTAAAAAGCTCGAAGGCGATCTGACGCGCATCCGCGCGGAGCTCGTCTGCGAAAAGAGCCTTGCCGCCGTGGCGGAGCGGCTCTCGCTCGGCGAGCATCTGCTGCTCGGAAACGGCGAGGATCAAAGCGGCGGCCGCCGCCGCCCGAGCATCCTCTGCGATGTTATGGAGGCCGTTGTGGCTGCCAGCTATCTGGACGGAGGCTTTGCCGTGGCCAGCGACATCGTGACGCGGCTCATCCTGCCGCAGCTCGCCGAGGCGGAAAAGACCCACGATTATAAGACGGAGCTGCAGGAGCTCGTGCAGCGCAAAAAATCGCAGCAGCTGAGCTATGAGCTCATCTCGGAGACTGGCCCGGACCACTGCAAGGAGTTCAACGTCCGCGTCCTGCTCAACGGCAGGGAGGTCGGTACCGGCTCCGGCACGAGCAAAAAGCGCGCCGAGCAGGCAGCGGCGGCGCAGGCCATTGTGCGGCTCTTCCCGGAACAGAAATAAAACGATTGGGACCACCGGCGGCAGCCGATGGTCCCAATTCTGTTTTATAGCGTGCGTTCGCGGGTCGAGCGGCGCATGGCGTTGGCCAGCTCCGTGATGCACAGCAGCGTTGCCACAAGGAACACACCGGGGATGACGATGATCCACCATGCGTCCGTGAGCAGAGCCTTTTCGGACAGGGAAAGCATGCTGCCCCACGAGACGACCTCGATCGGCAGGCCGATGCCGAGGAAGCTCAACGTCGATTCCGCCGTGATGGCGCTGCGGATGTTCATAACGACCATGAACGAGATGGACGAGAAGAAATTCGGCGCAAGGTGCTGCCGCAGGACGTGGAAGAAGCCGCCGCCCATGCAGCGCGAGGCCAGCACATATTCGCTGCTGCGCAGCCTGCGCACCTCCGTGCGAACGACCTTGGCGATGCTGGCCCAGCTCGTCAGCCCGATGACGAGCGAGAGCGTGAGCACATTTGCCGTGCCCAGAATGGCCTGCAGCAGCACGACGAGCAGCAGGTTCGGCACGCTCAGCAGAATTTCCGTCAGCCGCATCAGGAGACGGTCCAGCCAGTCCGGCGCGCAGCCGCTGACCGTGCCGAACAGAATGGCGATGGCTGTGGACAGCAGCGTGGACAGAACGCCGATGGTCAGCGAAATGCGCCCGCCGTACCAGATCATGGAGAAAATATCGCGGCCCATCGGGTCCGTCCCGAAGAGAAATTCCCGCGACGGCGCTTCATTGCAGTGCGCAAGGTCGAGATAGGTCGGATCGTGCGTCAGGAGCACCTCGCAGAACAGGCAGCCGAGCACGATGAGCGCCAGAACGGCGGCCGAAAAAATCGGCTTGCCGCGGTACCACGGCGCGCGGCGTACCGGTGCTGCGGGCGACTGCGGCCGGACGCCGACCAGACGAAAGCGGTCGTCTGTCATTTTGAGGTCACCTCCCGTTCCGCCGGGCGAAGGCGCGGGTCGAGCCGCGCGTTCATGGCCTGCGCCAGCAGACTGCATGCGATGACGACCGCGCCGGAGAGCAGGCACAGCACCATCAGCAGGTTGTAGTCCTTGTAGCGCGCGCTCTCATAGGACAGCGTGCCGAGACCGGGATAGGAGAACACGGCCTCCACGATATAGGTCCCGCCCATCACATGCGGCACGGAGATGGCCATGAGGCTGAGATAGGACGGAAGCACATTGCGCAGGCACTGCCGCAGCACGATGTGCGCCCGGCCCATACCCTCGCTGCGCGCCAGCAGCACATAGTCCGCGCGCAGCTCCTCCACCAGCCGGTTGCGCACGAGGTAGGCATAGTACCACAGGTGGCTCAGTACGACGACGGACATCGGCAGGATCAGGTGCACGATCCGGTCGCCGATATCGTCCGCGTGGCCGACGCTGTAGGCCCCGGAGCTCGGCAGCCAGCGCAGCGTGACGGAAAACAGCAGGATCAGCATCAGTGACAGCCAGAATTCCGGGATGCAGCTCGTCACCGTGCCAAGCTTGCAGAGGATGCGGTCGAGCGGCCGGTCCTCCTTCCATGCGCACAGCGCGCCGAGCAGCAGAGCCAGCACGAACAGCAGCACGAAGCCGAGCCCGCCGAGCAGCAGGGTGTTGCCAATGCGGTCACCGATCAGCTCCAGAACATCTATCTTATATTTATAGGAGATGCCGAAATCGCCGTGCAGCGCGCGGCTGAACCAGCGGGCGTACTGCGTGGGCAGGGGATCATTCAGGCCGAGCTTGTCCTCAGCCCATTCGCGCTCGGCGGGGGACATTTTTTCCACGCGGTCGCCGTAGTAGGAGACAAGCGGGTCGCCGGGAGCGAGGCGGGAGATATAGAACGTCAGAACGGAGAGCAGCAGCACGCTCAGCACGAAAATGCCGAGGCGCGGCAGCAGCCGCAGGAAAAACCGGCGGACCTTCATACGGCGCCCCCTCCTTCCAGCAGAACGTAATGCTCCGGCGCGACCTCCGTCCATGTGCCGCCGTCCGGCAGCGGCCCCTCAAAGACGAGCGGCCTGCGGGCGCGCTCGAGGCGCGGGTCCGGGATGGGGATGGACGAGAGCAGCGCGCGCGTATAGGGGTGCTGCGGCGCGGCGAACAGGGCAGCCGTCGGGGCCAGCTCCACGAGCCTTCCCTGATACAGCACGCCGACGCGGTCACAGAGGAATTCCACGACAGCCAGATCGTGGGCAATAAACAGGAAGGAGAACCCGTGCTCCTCCTGCAGATGGCGAAACAGATTGATAATCTGCGCCTGAATGGAGACATCCAGCGAGGCGACCGGCTCATCCGCAACGAGTAGCTCCGGCTCCATGGACAGGGCGCGCGCAATGGCGACGCGCTGGCGCTGCCCGCCGGAAAGCTCACCGGGGTATTTGTCCAGATAGCCCGCGTCCAGACCAACATAGCGCATCTGGAATTCCGCCTCGGCGCGGTAGCTGCCGCGCGGCGGGCGGACGTGCTGGATGCGCATCGGCTCTGCAATGATGTCGCATACGCGCATGCGCCCGTTCAGGCTCGAGCCGGAGTCCTGAAAGATGATCTGCCGCTCCGCCTGCAGCATGCGGCGGTTCGCGCGGAAGACGCGGCGGTCGCAGATGTCGATGCCGCGATACAGGATCTGCCCGCTCTGCGGCCGCAGCAGATTCATCACGCAGCGCGCGATGGTCGATTTGCCGGAGCCGGATTCGCCGACCAGGCCGAGAACCTCGCCGCGCCGGAGCGTGAACGAGACGTGATCCACAGCGCGGAGCACGGCCCTTCGCCCGAGCGGGAAGGCGTGCGTCAGACCGCGCACCTCGAGAAGCGGCTCAGCCATGGCGCTCGCCTCCGATCGGCGGCGTGATGTGCGGGGCCCGGGGGTCGAGCAGCCACGTCGCGGCAAAATGGGTGTCGGAAATGCGGAACATCGGCGGCTCCTCCTCATAGTCGATGGCCAGGGCATATTCGTTGCGGCAGGCGAAGGCATCGCCCTTCGGCGGGTCGATCAGCGTGGGCGGCATGCCGGGAATGGTATGCAGCCGCGGCTTCCCGCGGGACAGCGCCGGGAGCGACTGCAGCAGGCCCCAGGTGTAGGGGTGGCGCGGATCGTAGAAGATATCCTCCGCCGTGCCGAGCTCCACGATCTTCCCTGCGTACATGACGGCCACACGATCCGCCACGCGCGCCACAGCGCCGAGGTCGTGCGTGACGAAAACCGTTGCCGTGCCGAGCTTCTGCTGAATTTCGCGCAGCAGATCGAGAATTTGGGCCTGAATGGTCACATCCAGCGCGGTCGTCGGCTCGTCGGCAAACAGGATCGACGGGTCGCCCGCCAGCGCAATGGCCAGCACGACGCGCTGGCGCATGCCGCCGGAAAAGTGGTGCGGATACAGGCCACGCCGCTCCTCCGGCCGGTCGATGCCGACAAGGCGCATCAGCTCGAGCACGCGCTGCACCAGAGCCGCGCCACGCAGGCGGGGCGCATGAACATGGACAGCGGCCGCCAGCTGCGCGCCGACGGTCATGCTGGGGTTCAGCGCAGTCATCGGGTCCTGAAATACCATGGAAAACAATGAGCCGCGAAGCTTCTGCAGCTCGCGTTCCCGCAGCTGCGTGATATCACGGCCATTTACCGCGATCGTGCCGCTCTTGCGCCGCGCGCTCGGCGGCAGCAGGTGCAGGATGCTCTTGCACAGCACGCTTTTGCCGCAGCCGGATTCGCCCACGATGGCGAGGACCTCACCCGCGCGCAGCGAAAAGCTGACGTCGCGCACGGCCTGGACCTCTCCCGCCGGGGTGAAAAAGCTGACGGACAGATTTTTTACTTCCAGTAGCTCTGCCATAGGATCACCTGTTAAAACGTACATGCGGGAGGCCCGGTTCTGCGAGCCTCCCGATGCTTTTTTCCGTTGTTATTTCTCAATCGTCCATTCCTGAACATTCCAGAAAATGCCGACGCCGTGGTGGCCGAGTACGGTATCCGCCGCGATGCCCTGCAGACCGTCGACGGCGACATAGTTCGCGTCGATGTAGCAGATGAAGGCATAGGCGGGATCGGCGGCCAGAGCCTCCTGGAACTTGGCGTAATACTGGCGGCGCTGCTCCGGGTCGGAGGTCTCGCGGGCCAGCTTCAGGTAGCTGTCCACGGCGGCATTGGAGTAGCCGGAGTAGTTTGCGCCCTTGTCCGTGCCGAACACCTTATAGGTGTGGTCGTCGGCGTCGAACGGGCTGCCCCAGCCGATGAGGCAGGCCATCTGTCCGCCCCAGTCCATCTGTGCGGGAATGTCGACCGTGCAGTTGATGCCGATATCGCGCAGCTGCTGTGCGGCAGCCTGTGCAATGTCGATGCGGTCCTGCTCACCGGCCATGACGCTGATGACAAAGCCGATCTCCTTGCCGTTTCGTTCGTAGAAGCCGTTTTCACTCATCGTGCAGCCTGCGTCCTCCAGAATGGTCTTTGCCTTTTCCGGGTCATAGTCGTAGTGCTCTACATTGGAGTCGTTATAAATGTTGCGCTGCAGGGGACCGTAGGCGGCCATGCCCTGCCCGAGCAGGACAGAGTCGATGATGGCCTGCCGGTCAATGCCGTAGCAGATGGCGGGGATGAGGTCGCGGTTCTCCGTCCAGTAGTCGTTCCAGAAGTTGAAGAGAATGCCGCGGTAGTCTGCCGTCGTCATGTCATAGCAGGTATAGCCCTCCTTGTCCGTAAAGTCCTTTGCGTTTTTCGGATCGAGCAGGGCCAGATCGATCTCGCCGGACTTCAGCTGCAGAGCCTGTGCATTGTCGTCCGTGACGATCTTGAAGATGATGCGGTCGATCTTCGGCGCACCGAGGTAATAATCCTCGTTTTTGACCAACACGATGGACTGCCCGGCGTCCCAGCTCTCCAGCTTATACGGGCCGGTGCCGACCGGATGGCGGAAGAAGTCCGACTCCTGCATGTCCTTGCCCTGCAGCAGGTGCTGCGGCAGAATGGCCATGGTCATATAGTCAAGAAAGGCCACGTTCGGTGCGGACAGGCGGAACACGACGGTCTTGTCGTCGGGAACGGTGATCTCCTCCACATCCTCAAAGTTCGGCGCGTTTTCCGAGCCGTTTTCGGGGTCCATAATGGCTTCAATCGTGAACTTCACGTCCTCGGCCGTGAACGGCTCGCCGTCATGCCACTTCACGCCGTCGCGCAGGTGGAAGGTGTAGGTGCAGGCGCTCTCATCGTATTCCCACGATTCAGCCAGACCGGCAACGACCTCGTTGCTGCCGTTGTGGGCGGTCAGACCGCTGAAGAGCAGCACGTTGATCTCGCCGTGCTCATCCATGGCGGGGTTGATGCGGGTGTAGTCGCCGCTGCCGTAGACGAGCGTCGTGCCTTCGTCTTCGGTCACTGCCGGGGTTTTGCTGCATGCGGCCAGCGCCAGAAGGGCACTCAGCACCAGCAGCAGTGCAAGAATTCGTTTCATTGGGGGTGGTCCTCCTGTCATTTCGGGCCCTTTCGCCCGTTCTCGTGATGCATTTTAGCATACGAAATTCGGTTCCGGAAGCTCCCCCGGGGGATATTTGATAAAAAAAGATCGAAAAAATAGTGACGGTTTTGTCTTGTGAAAAAGTGGCCATAGTCGCTTTGGCCTATGTTCGGAAACAAAACCGGACCGGTATCTACCGGATCTGGTCCACACCGGGACGATCCGCCAGCACCTGACGCACCTGACGCCGCCGCAGAAATACCGTCAGCCAGCACACCGCCATGGTGATCAGACCGCAGACGGTCATGCAGAGACGGTAATCCAGCACCTCTCCCAGTGCGCCGATGGCCAGAGAGAGCGCCGCTCCCGCCGCTGTGCAGAGCATGGACTCATAGGCGTTGAGCCGGGCGCGCAGCCGGTCGGGGATATAGCGCTGGACTGCCGCCTGACGGATGGTGGCGCTTTGAATGCCCAGAAAGCCGCAGATCGCCCGATTCACCAGCATCAGGGGATATGGCAGCCACAGCAGGCAGGTGTCCATCAACTCATAGGTCTGATATACACCGAACAGAAAGCCAAAGCGCTTTTTCTCCGGGAGAGAGTAGCGGTAGCGGATGGCTCCGCCGATGGTGCGCCCGGCAAATTCCGCAACGGAGAAAAAGGAATACATGGCGGTAGTGAAGCCCGGCGCCGTGCGGAAAAAGGCGATGAGCAAGGGAGAATAGCCCGAGGCCATGCCGTTGGTAACGGACATGTACGCATAGAGCCCGTGCAGGCCGTGCTCCTGCCGCAGATAGGCGGCTGCTTCCCGGACATCCCGCCACCATGTTTTCAGAGACAGCAGCGGCTCCTGATCCCGGCGGCTTTCCTGCACGCGAATGCGACTTTCCAGGAAGGCCGCCAGTACCGAAAGCGCGGCCTGTATCAGCAGCAGCCGTCCCACGCCCAGCTTATCGTACAGCACCGCCGCCAGCGGCATCATCAGAACCTTCAAAATGGGATAGAGCATGGCTGAGACGGTGTAGGCCCGCTCTTCCTGCCCCTTCGGCAACAGCAGGGGATAAAAGCTGTTGTAGGCCAGCTCGTCGAAGGCCCCGAGGCACGACACAAGCAGGGAAAAGGCCAGATAAGCAATATAGGAAAAGGAACTGTGCAACAGAAACAGTCCTGCTCCGGCGTAGCACACACCGTTGAGCAGGTCGCCCCACACCAGAAAAGGCTTACGCGGCAGACGATCCATCATGGGAGCGACGACCAGCGGCAGCAGCACCATCGGGATCAGCTGGATAGCGACCACCAGCGCCGCTGCCAGCGTGCTGCCTGTTTCATCAAAGACCAGAAACGATAGGGCAAACTGACTGATAATGCCGCCTGCGGCGCCCAATGCTGTGGCGGCAGTAATGCGGGTAAAGTCCCGCGTCCAGAGTGTTTGTTTCATAGTGTTCACCTCGCGGCTATAATTATCGCACAGCTCCTTACAAAAGGAAAGCATGTCATCATGGGAAAATTATTCCCAGAATGACACGCTTAGATTGGCAAAAACACTATATTATAGGAAACTCCTCCAGCAGACGGCAAGCTTGGCGGTATTGGCGGTTCGCCTTGTACCATGCCAGCACCCACTGCAGGTGGAACCGGGTGAAGCCCATGGGGTATGTCTCCTGCAGCTGCCGGAAGCAATCCAGCAGCTGCGCGCCGTAGGCGCTGTCGTGAAGGTAATCCGCATGCTCCAGCCGATAGCGTACCAGCGCCAGCATCTGCCGCTCTGTCTCGCAGGCGGTCAGAGACTCCGCCTGTTGGACGGCTGCCAATGCCTGCTCCCGGTGCCCTAACTGTTCATGGCAAATGGCGAGCTTGTGCAGGCCCAGAAAGCTGGGATGCGGGAGGGCGGAAAAGTAGGACAGGGCTTTTTCCGGCTGGCCGAGCTGCAGCTGCGTGGCAGCGGTATTGTAGCGGAGGGAGGCCAGACTGTCCGTGTCGCCAAGGGCCTCTGCCAGATGCTCCGCTACAGAAAAATGGGTCATCATTTCCTCCATGCGGCCCAGATCCGAGTAGCAGTTTCCTATAAGAATACGGCAGGAAAGCATCATGTGGGGATAACCTGCGTCTGCCGCCGAGCGGTAGGCGTCTCGCAGCACCTCGATGGCGGTTGTATACTCCCCCTTTGTGTAGAGGGCTTTCCCGTGGAGCGAGGACAGCAGCGGCAGCGGATCCAGCCGCGCGGCCTCGTCCCACCGCCCCTGCAGAGCACGCTGCAGAGCCAACTGCCGGGTGGAGAGAAACGGCTCCCATTCCTCCGACAGGGGCTGCATGGTATCTGTGTAAAAGGCAGCCAGCAACAGGATGTCCGCCGCCAGCGGACTGCAGGCAAGTCTCTCCTGCTGGGGCAGTACCAGCTGCTCATAGCAAAGGAAAAAGCCGGGACTGCCGGAAAGCAGGGCGTTCCAGCAGGGCTTCAGATCCTCCGGCTCCGGTATCCAGACAAGGCCCAGACGACGAAGCAGAAGCTCCGTCACCTCCGGAGAGGGCTCTGCCTTGCCCTGCTCGATCTTGGACAGGTAGGAGGGAGTGCAGATGCCCAGGCACAGGCCGTCCTGACTCCAGTCCCGCCGGAGACGGGCCTGGCGAATCAGCAGCCCGGCGATCTTTGCGCCCCTCATCCGATGAGACCCCGCAGAATGCATGCAGCCGAATGGAGGGCAAAGAGTCTGTGGCCGATGTTGGCAGCAGGCCCCGCCTGCCGGATTGTTTCTTTGTTCATTTTGCTTCCTCCGAAAATCAAATTGCGGATCGTCTCGACCGGAACACCGCTTAGCCCCTCCCGTGTCATACTTGTGGGCTTTTACATGCGCAGCCCCGTACTCCGGAAGGAATACGGGGCCAATACGGTTCTGTCAGAGATCGAAATAGCGGTCGAACTCCGCTGGGTGCGGGATGCGGCTGATCTCCTGCGCGTCGGCGCGGAGCGTTTTGACGAGCGTCTCGAGCAGCGGCATCGGGAACACGCCGCCGCGCGTGAGATAGTCGTGATCCGCTTCCAGCGCGTCGAGCGCTTCGTCGAGGCTGGCGGGCAGGTGGCCGAGGCGCTTGCGCTCGTCTGCCGGGAGGTCGAAGAGATTGAAGTCAAACGGCCCCCAGCCACGTCCTGCCGGATCGATCTCGTGCTCAATACCGTCGAGGCCTGCCATCAGAATGGCAGCGTAGGCAAAGTACGGGTTGCACATCGCGTCCGGGTTGCGGAGCTCGAAGCGCTTCTTGTCCGGCGATTTAACATAGGCCGGGATGCGCACGACGGCGCTGCGGTTCGCCATGGCATAGCCGATGGTGACAGGGGCCTCGAAGCCGGGGATGAGGCGCTTGTAGGAATTCGTGCTGGGGTTCGTGATGGCGCAGAGGCTGCGGGCGTGCGTCAGCAGGCCGCCGATGAAGTGCATGGCCGTGCGGCTGAGCTGGCCATAGCCATCCGGATCGTAGAACACGGGCTGACCGTTCTTGCGCAGGAGCATGTGTACGTGCATGCCGTTGCCGGCCTCGCCGTAGATGGGCTTCGGCATCAGTGTGGCCGTCATGCCGTTCGCGGCGGCCGTATTGCGGATGACGTATTTCGCGGCCATCGTGGCGTCTGCCAGACGGGTCATCTCGCCCAGCTCGACCTCGATCTCCAGCTGGCCGGAGCCGCCGACCTCATGGTGGTGATACTTGACGTCCACGCCCCACTTGGCAAGCTCGAGACAGATCTGGTTGCGCAGGTCAAACGTGCGGTCGCCGGGCAGATCGGCGTGGTAGCCATCATGCGGGCCGGTGTGAAAGCCGTTGTTCGGGAATTCCCCGGCGGACCAGACGGACTCGCTGCACTGCAGGCGGTAGCCGACGGCATCCGGGCGCAGGGTGCGCGTCATGCCGTCAAAGACATGGAATTCATACTCCGGTCCGATGATCATCTCGTCCGCGACGCCGAGAGCCTGCATGTGGGCGATGGCGCTCTTGGCGACATTGCGCGGATACTGGTCGAACGGGCGGTTTGCCGGATGGTCGATGACCATGACATCGCCGATCATCGTGAGCGTCGGCGCCTTGACGAACGGGTCGACGACCGCCGTCGTGATGTCCGGCAGGAAGACCATGTCGCTGCGCTCGACCTGCGCGTAGCCATAGTTCGAGCCGTCGAAGCCGATGCCGTGCGTCATGATGTCCTCGTTGAAGCGGGCTGCGGGGATGGACAGGTGCTTCCACCTGCCGCGAAGGTCGATCATCTTGAAATCGAGAAATGCGATGCCGTTCTGGCGGATAAAATCCTGGATCTGCTGTACATTCTGAAACATGAAGGTTCCTCCTGCTCACATAGTTTCCGCGGGGATGTTCCGAACTCGGAAAGACTGCGATTGGTAAAAATGACGGAGATTCTGGATTTGCGCTCGCTTGCATTATAGTAAATTCACGAAAGAAAAGCAAGCCCATTCCGGGCTCTGCAGAAAATTTTGTATATCACGATGAATATACACGGACGAATGTCCGCGGGCGGTGTAATTTGCGGAAAAACCTTGACACCGCGGACCCTTGATGGTAATATAATACCAATAATATAGGCGTTGTGACCGGGAAGAGTAGCCGGGCCGTCTGCCGCAGAGAGCGTCCGCCATTGGCTGAGAGCGGGCGCGGCGGACTCCGTGTGAAGTGTGCGCCCGCGAGCGCCGGGGAGACCCCGTTGGCCGCGTCAAGGCCGGAGCAAGAAATCAGAGTGGAACCGCGAGCACTGCCCGCCTCTGGAGCAATCCGAGGCTGGCAGTTTTTTTGTTTGGAGGCGAAAGAATGCGGTTAAAAGAAACCATAGAGGCATACCGCCGCAATGATCCCGCAGCGCGCAGCGGCTGGGAGGTCTTCTGGTTATATAACGGCCTGCACGCCACGATGTATTACCGCGTGGCGCACTGGCTCTATGAACACCGGCTGCGCTTTCTCGGCCGCTGGGTCTCACAGTTTGCGCGGCGGCGGACGGGCATTGAGATCCACCCGGCCGCCAGGATCGGCAGACGGCTCGTCATCGACCACGGCACCGGCATCGTCATCGGCGCGACAACGGAGATCGGCGACGACTGCCTGCTCTATCAGAACGTTACGCTCGGCGGCACGGGCATGACGAACGGCAAGCGCCACCCGACGCTCGGCAACAACGTCATGGTCGGCAGCGGCGCGAAGGTGCTCGGTCCGTTCAAGGTCGGCGACAACGCCCGCATTGCAGCAAATTCCGTTGTGCTGCACGAGGTGCCGCCGGACTCCACCGTTGTCGGCGTGCCCGGCCGCGTCGTCCGGCGCAACGGCGAGAAGCTCGACCATATCCACACGCCAGACCCTGTCCGGCTGGAGCTGGACGCCCTGTATGCGCGTATCGAAAAATTAGAGGAAAAATTGAAGGAGGATCAAGATGTATCTCTATAATTCCCTGAGCCATAAGAAGGAGCTCTTCACCCCCATCGACCCGAAGCTCGTCAAAATGTATACCTGCGGCCCGACGGTCTATCACTTCGCCCACATCGGCAACCTGCGCAGCTATATTATGGAGGACGTGCTCGAAAAGAGCCTGCGCTACATGGGCTATCCCGTCAAGCGCGTGATGAACATCACGGACGTCGGCCATCTGGCCTCGGATGCCGATACCGGCGAGGACAAGATGCTCAAGGGTGCGCGCCGCGAGCATAAGACCGTCATGGAGATCGCAAAGTTCTATACTGATGCGTTCTTCGCTGACTGTGCCAAGCTGAACATCAAGCGGCCGGATGTTGTGGAGCCTGCCACGAACTGCATCCCGGAATACATCCACATGGTGCAGACCCTGCTGGACAAGGGCTATGCCTATCTTGCGGGCGGCAATGTCTATTTTGACACGTCCAAGCTGGAAAAATACTATGTCTTCAACGACCATAAGGAGGAGGACCTTGCCGTCGGCGTGCGCGAGGGCGTCGAGGAGGATTCCAACAAGCGCAATCAGAATGACTTCGTTCTCTGGTTCACGAAGTCCAAGTTCGAGGATCAGGCCCTGAAGTGGGACTCCCCGTGGGGTGTCGGCTATCCCGGCTGGCACATCGAGTGCTCGTGCATCAGCATCAAGCATCTCGGCGAATATCTGGATATCCACTGCGGCGGCATCGACAATGCCTTCCCGCATCACACGAACGAGATCGCCCAGTCCGAGGCCTTCCTCGGCCACAAGTGGTGCAACTACTGGTTCCATGTCCATCATCTGAATACGGAGTCCGGCAAGATGTCCAAGTCGAAGGGCGAGTTCCTCACGGTGTCCCTGCTGGAGGAGAAGGGTTACGATCCCATTGTCTACCGCCTGTTCTGCCTGCAGAGCCATTATCGCCGTAACCTTGTGTTCTCGTGGGAGAACCTCGACAATGCGGCACAGACCTACGAAAAGCTCATCGCCCGCATCGCGGCCCTGCGCCCGGAGGACGGCGCGGTCGACGCGGAGGCCTTCGAGGCGCTGAAGGAGCGCTTCCTTGGTGCGCTGAACGCCGACCTCAACACGTCGCTCGCCGTGACGGCCGTCTATGATGTGCTGAAGGCAAAGACGAACGATGCCACGAAGCTCGCAGCCCTTGCCAGCTTCGACGAGGTGCTCGGCCTGAACCTGCTCTCTGCGGCAGGGAAGGCACGCAGCGCCCGGCCGGAGGAGGAGCACGACCCGGAGATCGACGCGCTCGTCGCCGCCCGTACCGAGGCAAAGCGCGCGAAGAACTGGCCGGAGGCCGACCGCATCCGCGATGAGCTGAAGGCGCGCGGCATCGAGGTCATCGATACGCCGCAGGGCGCAAAGTGGAAGCGCATCTGATCGAAGGAGATACCATATGAAGCTGATGATCCTGGACGGGAACAGCGTCATCAACCGCGCGTTTTACGGCGTGCGGCCGCTGACGACCCGGGACGGACTTTATACCAATGCGATCTACGGCTTTCTGAATATTCTGGAAAAGGAGCGCAGCGAGGAAAAACCGGACGCGCTGTGCGTGGCCTTTGACCTGCACGCGCCGACGTTCCGCCATCTGCGCTATGACGGCTACAAGGCTACGCGCCACCCCATGCCGGAGGAGCTTGCCATGCAGATGCCGGTCATGAAGCAGGTGCTCGCCGCGATGAACATCCCGGTCTATGCCCGCGAGGGCTGGGAGGCGGACGACGTGCTCGGCACGGTCGGCCGTCTGTGCGAGGAGGCCGGCTGGGACTGCGCCATCCTGACGGGAGACCGCGACAGCCTGCAGCTCGTCGACGAGCACGTCTCCGTGCGCCTGGTGCACACGCAGGGCGGGCAGACGCGGACGGAGCGCTACACGCCGGACGTCTTCCGCGCGGAATACGGGCTGGAGCCGAAGCGCCTCATCGATCTGAAGGCTCTTATGGGCGACAGCTCGGACAATATCCCGGGTGTAGCGGGCGTCGGGCCAAAGACGGCAAACGACCTGCTGAAGCGCTTCGGTACGCTCGACGGCGTCTATGCCAATCTTTCCCGGGAAAACATGAAGGGAAAGCTGTTTGATAAGCTCGAAAACGGCCGCGAGTCGGCCTACCTTTCCTATGAGCTGGCGACGATCCGCTGCGATGTGCCCATCGACTTCACGCCGGAGAACAATCTCATCCGGCCGCCGAAGCGCCGGGCGCTGTATGACCTGTTCACCACGCTGGAATTCCAGCGCCTCATCGACCGCTACGGCCTGCGCAGCGCCGCTTTGGAGCAGGACGAGTCGGAGGAACCGGCGCAGCCCGTGACAGGCTCCTGCACGCTTCTGGACGTGCAGACCCCGGAGCAGGCGCAGCCGCTGTTATCAGGCGTGACGCTCAGCATTGCTGCCGCAGACGATCTCTCGATGCTCGTGGCCGCGCCGCACATGGACGGCCCGGACCAGACGGCCTATGTGCTGCGCCGCGAAACGCTCGGAACGGACTTCGTGCCGCTGCTGCAGCGCCTGTTTGCGGCGGACGTGCCGAAGACCGTGCACGACAGCAAGCCGCTGCTGCGCGCGCTGCTGGCTCTCGGCGTGGAGCCTGCGGGGATCGTGTTCGACACGGCTGTAGCGGCCTATCTGCTCGATGCGACGCGCGGAGCCTACGCCCTGCCGCAGCTCGCGCAGGACTATCTGCACATCCCGCCTGCGGACGAGACCGCGCTCCAGCCGGAAAGCGTCCTTGCCATCCGGACGGCCTGCATCGACGGCCTGACGGAGGAGCTCGGCAAGCGCCTGCGCGAGCAGGGCATGCAGCCGCTGTTCGAGAACATCGAGCTGCCGCTGTGCCCGGTGCTGGCGCAGATGGAGCACGACGGCATCCTCGTCGACGCGCAGGCCCTGCATGACTTCGGCGAGATGCTCTCCGAGCGTATCGACGCCTGCGAGAGCCTGATCTTCGGCTATGCCGGAGAGACGTTCAATCTCAATTCCACGCGCCAGCTCGGCGTATTCCTGTTTGAAACGCTCGGCCTGCCGCCCGTCAAGAAGACAAAGAGCGGCTATTCCACAAATGCCGAGGTGCTTGAAAAGCTCCGCGACCGGCATCCTGCCGTGCAGGCCATCATGGACTACCGCATGCTCACGAAGCTGAAGTCCACCTATGCCGACGGCCTGCAGAAGGTCATCGGGCCGGACGGCCGCATCCGCACGACGTTTCAGAACACGGTCACGGCGACGGGCCGCCTGTCCTCCACGGACCCGAACCTGCAGAACATCCCCGTGCGCACGGAGCTCGGCAGCGAAATTCGCCGCATGTTCGTCCCACGCCCCGGCTGGGTGCTGGTCGACGCGGACTACAGCCAGATCGAGCTGCGCGTGCTGGCGCATATCGCGGACGATACGCGCATGCAGGAGGCGTTCCGCTCCGGTGAGGACTTCCATGCCGTGACGGCCTCGCAGGTGTTCGGCGTGCCGCTGGAGTCCGTCACGCCGCTCATGCGCCGCCATGCCAAGGCCGTGAACTTCGGCATCGTCTACGGCATCTCGGAGTTCTCCCTGGCGCAGGACATCGGCGTGTCCCGTGCGGAGGCCAAGGCCTATATCGACAGCTATCTCGAAAAATACAGCGGCGTGCGCGCCTATATGCACGATATCAAGGAGACGGCGCGTGAAAAGGGCTATGTGGAGACGATCTTCGGCCGCCGCCGCGCCATTCCGGAGATCAAAAGCTCGAATTTCAACGTCCGCTCCGGTGCGGAGCGCATCGCGCTCAACACGCCCGTGCAGGGCAGCGCGGCGGACATCATCAAGCTGGCCATGGTGCGCGTGTTCCATGCGCTCGATGGGCTGCAGGCCCGGCTGCTGCTGCAGGTGCACGATGAGCTGATCGTCGAGTGCCCGCAGGAAGAGGCGCAGCAGGTCATGCAGATCGTCACGAATGAGATGGAGCACGCCGCTGCGCTGCGGGTCCCGCTCGTGGCCGAGGCCAAGCAGGGAGAAAGCTGGTACGCTGCCAAATGATCGAAATTCAGGAAATGACCGCCGCCGATGTGGCGGACATCGCCGCGCTGGAGCGTCTGTGCTTCTCCGCGCCTTGGAGCGAAAAATCCATTGCGGAGGAGCTGGATACCGGCTTCAGCCTCTGGCTCACTGCGCGGCTGGACGGCGCATTTGCGGGCTATGTCGGCGCGCAGCTCGTGCCGCCGGAGGCCGATATGATGAATCTGGCCGTCGTGCCGGAGCTGCGCCGCCGCGGTACGGCACAGGCGCTTCTGCAGGCGCTGCAGGAAAGGCTGGCTGCGCGCGGCATCGGCTCTCTGACGCTGGAGGTCCGTGACTCCAATCTCCCGGCCCAGCGGCTCTATACCGCAGCGGGCTTTGCCTGCATCGGGCGCAGGCCCAATTACTATCTCGCGCCCCGAGAGGACGCGCTGATCCTCAGAAAGGAGCTCGATCATGCGGATCCTTGCCATTGAATCCTCCTGCGACGAGACTGCCGTTGCCATCGTAGAGGACGGAAGGCGTGTCCTGACGGACTGTATCGCCTCTCAGGTTGCGCTGCACCGCGAATACGGCGGCGTTGTGCCGGAGATCGCCTCGCGCAAGCACATTGAGGCCATCTATGGCCTTGCCGAGCAGGCGCTGGAAAACACCGGCCTGACGCGCGGCGAGCTGGACGCCGTCGCCGTGACCTATGCGCCCGGCCTTATCGGCGCGCTGCTCGTCGGCGTGAATTTTGCCAAGGCGGCTGCACTGGCGCTCGATGTGCCGCTCATTCCGGTCCACCACATCAAGGGCCATATCGCGGCCAACTATCTGGCCTACCCGGACCTGGAGCCGCCGTTTCTGTGCCTTGTCGTCTCCGGCGGGCACACCATGTTCGTCGATGTCGAGGACTATACGAAGCTGCGCATTCTCGGCGGCACGCGCGACGACGCGGCAGGGGAGTGCTTTGACAAGGTCGCGCGGCTGCTCGGCATGCCATACCCCGGCGGCGCGGCCCTCGACCGTGCGGCGCAGGGCGGAGACCCCTCGCGCTATCCCATGCCCCGGCCGCACCTGAGCGGCAATCCGCTAGACCTGTCGTTCTCCGGCCTGAAGACTTCGGCCGTGAATCTCATCCATAACGCCGGGCAGAAGGGCGAGCAGATCGTCATCCCGGACCTCTGCGCCGCCTTCTCGGAGGCTGTGTGCGGTATGCTCGTGCCGCGCGCCATGCTGGCGCTGGAACAGACGGGGCGGAAAACGCTGGCTGTGGCGGGCGGCGTGGCCGCCAACAGCCGCATCCGCGCTGCGCTGCAGCGGGAGACGGCCGCCCGCGGCGTGCGCCTGTGTATGCCGCCGCTGTCGCTGTGCGGTGACAACGGAGCGATGATCGGCGCGCAGGCCTATTATGAGTATCTCGCGGGCAACATCGCCGACCAGACGCTCAACGCCTATGCCACGCGCTCCATGGAGGGCGAGGCCTTATAAGACCCAAAAAATCAATGCAGGATGTCGATCGGCATCCTGCATTTTAATTTCCTGTTACCTGCCTGTAAATTTTTGTCACAAACGGGGTTATGTCAACTCCGGAACATGGCACTGCTGTGCAGAGGCGTTTTTACAGGCCTGTGCACAACTGCCCGAAATCCCCGCGAAAGCCCGCTAAATCAGGGATCCTGCTGTGCACAACCTTGTGCAGAATGTGAATAACTCCTGTGGATGGCAGTTTTGCCCTTCATTATTGTCAACTTCCGAGCGGATCGGCCTGCGGGCAGAAAAGGAAATGATTCCTGCATTTTTGTCACTGCACAGGAACGGCAAACGGCTTCCCGGCCAGCACGACCTCGCGCAGGAAGCGGAACGTCTCCTTTTCGCCGCGGTCGCGCAGCATGGTCAGCACATAGAGAAGCTCGCGGCGCGTGTCCGGGTGCATCATCGAGCCATCGCGGACCTCCTCGGCGTGAACGAGATAGTTGAGGGCATCGGCGTCCGTGTAGGCGCTGCCGTGGTAAATTTTACAGGCGGCGATGCGGTCCATGACCATCTCCACAAAGAATTTTCGCGGCATCGGCACGGCGCGGTAGACCTTCGTCTTCGGGTCGATGTCCGTCCAGTATTCGTAGTGGTGGCGGTTGCGGCCCTTGTGGTGCATCCATGCGGCGGAGTAGCCGTAGAGCTCGCGCTCATAGGAGTTCGGGCTGCGCGTGCCCTGATAGTATTTTGCGCCGGTCCAGAACTCCGTGGGGGAGTATTTGGACAGGTCGTGCGTCAGGCCGCGCCAGTACAACCCGACGCGGAAGCAGTGACTGCACACCTTCCAGCGGTGGTGCGTGATGGTACAGAAATGTTTCCATGGATGCATTTGTGATCGTTCCCTTCAGGTTTCTTTTGTCAGCGCGTCCTCCAGCTTCTGCAGGGCGCGTTTTTCGATGCGGCTGACGTAGCTGCGGCTGATGCCGCACTGCACGGCGATCTCCCGCTGTGTCAGCGGCTTGCGGTTGCCCAGCCCGTAGCGCAGCAGAATGATGCGCTGCTCGCGCGGGGTCAGGCAGGTGTTCACGGCGGTGTGGAGCCTGCCGTAGATCTCTTTTTCGGACAGCTGCTCAAACAGATCCTCCTCCGAGCAGATCACGTCCATCAGCGACAGCGCGTTGCCATCCCGCCCGGTCTCGATGCACTCCGAGAGCGAAACGTCTGACGCGCTCTTCCGCTGCCCGCGGAAGTACATGAGGATCTCATTTGCAATCCACCCGGCGGAGCGTCACGCACAGCGTTTCGCCGTCCCAGCGGAGCTGCTCCGTCAGGGCCTCAAGGACGCGCTGCGTCCGGCGGATGGTGTCCAGGCAATCGCGGAGCACGAGGGGGATACGGTCCGGCGGCGCAGGGGAGGATTCAGGCAGGCCGCGCCGCAGCCCCCGGAGTGCGGCCGCCAGCGCGGCATGGTCCTCCGGCAGGGCGCAGAGCATGGCGCGCACGGCGGCGTCTGCTGCAGTGCCAGGAACGTTCGGGCAGCTGCATTGTTCCCGTCCACCGGTCGATTTCGCACGGCAGACATAGGAAAAGCGCTCGCCTTCCGCTGTTCTGCGATATTTGGCATACATCGGGCTGCCGCAGCGGCACAGCAGCAGGCCCGCCAGCAGGGCGGGCGATTCGTGCTCCGTGCGGGGCGTGCGGCAGTCCGTCCGCCGGAGCCGCTCCTGCACGGCGGCCCACTGTGAGCCGGGGATGAGCCCGGGGTGCTGCCCGACCGCAACGATCCAGGCCTCCGGCGGCAGGGCGACGGCGGTGCGGCCGCGGGACTGATCCGTGCGGTGATAGGCAAGGACGCCGTGCCGCCCGTCAAATTCCTCCTGCGCGGCGGAAAGCTCCGTGCCTGCTGCCCGGAGCCAGGCAAGCATATCCGCATCCGCCCGCGCATAGACCGGGTTGTGCAGGATATCGCGCACGGCGTGGCGCGTGAACGCGTTGCCGTTTTTTGTGGTAATACCGCGCTCCTGCAGTCCCTTTACAACGGCTGTCAGAGAGCCGAGGCGTGCGAACAGGCTGTACATGGCCTTGACGGTCTCCGCCTCCTCCGGAACGAGCCGCAAGCGGCAGGCACGCTTTGTTCGCCCGTCGACGGTGACGGCCTGCACGGCCTCCGAGGCAAAGCCGGTCGGCGTGATGCCGCCGAGCCACCGGCCGGTCTTGGCCAGCTCGTGCAGATTGTCGCGGATGCGCTCGGCGATGGTCTCGCGCTCGAGCTGTGAGAAGACCGAGGCGATGTACATCATGGCCCGGCCCATGGGCGTGGACGTGTCGAACTGCTCCCGAATGGAAACGAACGCCACGTTCAGCTGCGCCAGCCGCTCGATGAGGGCGGTGAAGTCTCCGATGCTGCGGCTGATCCGGTCGAGCCGGTAGACGATGAGCATACGGAAGCGCCCGGCCTCGGCCGCGCGCATCATCCGCCGGAAGGCAGGGCGGTTCAGGTCCCCGCCGGAGAAGCCGTCATCTTCAAAAATTTCCGGCTCCGGCGCGTCCGGCTCGTGCGCGCGGAGATACTGGCGGCATAGCTCGATCTGGTTGCCCACGCTTTCACCCTTGCCGGTGAAGCGGGATTTTCGGGAGTAGATCGCAATGCCTTGTTCGTGCAATGGCAGCACCACCCTGCTATGTGATGTGCTCTCCTTCATGATAGCATAAGGAGGCAGGAAAGTAAATGCTGCCCGGCTGGAATTTATGCCCGGCCGCGGCAGATACCTTTGTACAATGCAAACAAAATCTGGAAAAATTTTGGAATAATTGTTGACAAAACCGTGTAGAAAATGGTATTGTAAAAAGGGCGCGGGAAGGACCGCGCCGGGATAACACCGGAACTGAATAAGTGTCGGATGATTGGTCCGGGAGAGACCGCGTGCTGCGCGGCGCCGAAGGGGAATGCAGAAGCTCTCAGGCAAAAGGGTCGGGCGATGACGACACTCCGAAGAGTGCGGCGGCAGCCGCACGCCGAAGGTGCAACCTGCCGGAAACGGCGGGGAATCTCTCAGGTAATGGACGGAGGCACGAAGCCAAGGGGCCGTGTGTCTCAGACTGTCAAAAAACCTGCCAAGCCAAAAGCTTCGGAGGGAAGAAAAGTGTGAAAGGAAACCGTCAGGGTGTCCTTTCGCGTTTGATCACCCGCCGCAGCGGCAGAATTGCAAAATATTACTACAAAATTTTATTTTGCAATTCTGAATGCAGCTTGGCGAAAAGACCCGAAGGGACTTTTTGACAAGCTGAGGCACGAAGCCATGGGGCTTTGTGTCTTTTTTCATATCCGGCGGCCGCAGAACGCGGCGAAATCATAAAGGAGGAACCCAGTAATGAGCGAACTCAAGCGCACCCAGCTCTATGACGTCCATGTAGCGGCAGGCGCCTCTATGGTGGATTTCGGCGGATGGGAGATGCCCATCCAGTACCCCAGCGGCATTGTGGCGGAGCACCTGTATACCCGCCATGCCTGCAGCCTCTTTGACGTCTCCCATATGGGCCGCGTGCTCGTCGAGGGCCCGGACCGCGTTGCCTTTCTGCAGCATGTGCTCAGCAGCAACGTCGAGAGTCTGGACCTCAACATGGCGCAGTACTGCATCATCCCCACCGAGAACGGCTCCGCCGTCGACGACGCCTATCTCTACCGCTTTGAAGAGGAACGGTTCCTGCTTGTCGTAAATGCGGCGAACACGGAAAAGGACCTTGCGCACCTGCGCGAGGCAATGAAGAACTATAACTGTACCATGACGGAGATCACGAAGGACTGGGCGGCCATTGCCGTGCAGGGCCCGAAGTGCAAGGACATCCTCATGACGCTCTCCAGCGGCGTGCAGCTCACCGAGCCGATGAAGAACGCGCTCGGCACCGTCACGCTCGAGGGCCGTCTGGTCCGCGTGGCCAAGACGGGCTACACGGGCGAGCCGCTCGGCTTTGAAGTTTACTGCCGCAGCGAGGACGCTGCCTGGCTGTGGAACCGCCTTGTGGAGCTCGGCGCAAAGCCCGCCGGCCTCGGCGCGCGCGACACGCTCCGCCTCGAGGCTGCTCTGCCGCTGTACGGCCATGAGATGGGCCTTGATCCCGCCGGGAACGAGATGCCGATCTTCGCCGTGCCGCTGGCCAAGTTTGCCGTCAGCTTTGCGCCCCAGAAGGGCGACTTTATCGGCCGCAAGCCGCTCGAGCAGCAGTTTGCCGCCTTCAAGCGCATCATGAACCGCGACTTCAGCGATCTGTCTGTGCTGCCGCGCCGCATCCAGCCCATCACGCTGCTCGACCGCGGCGTCATGCGCGCCGGTATGCCCGTCTACCGTGGTGAGAAGCAGGTCGGCTGGGTGACGAGCGGCACGATGGTTCCGTATTACGTCGCCGAGGGCGAGGGCCTGCAGACCGTCATCACCGACGAGACGGCCAAGCGCGCCATCGGCCTGTGCTACATCGACAGCGACATCCTCACGGATGACACCGTGGAGGTCGATATCCGCGGCAAGCGGCTCAAGGCCGTCATTCCCGCGAACCACATGAGCGTCAGCGCGCCGCCGTTCGCGCGTCCGCTGCTGTATCGCCCGGAGGAGAAGGATCCCGTCGGCTCTCTCGAGAACCTGCCCGGCAAGGCCTTCGAGCTGCTGAAGAAGGCCGAGGAGAACCACCTGTGGCGCCAGAAACAGTGCATCAACCTCATTCCGTCCGAGAATACGCCGAGCCACGCCGTGCAGATGCTCAGCGCCAGCGACCCCAGCTGCCGCTATGCCGAGCACAAGAAGGTCCTGTCGTTCTATGACAAGGATATCTTCTATTATCAGGGCACGAAGTTCATCGACGAGGTCGAGCGCCTGCTCGTCGAGCAGATGCGCCTGTACCTCGGCTGCGCGCAGGTCGAAACGCGCGTCGTCAGCGGCCAGATGAGCAATATGGCCACGTTCTCCGCCCTCATGGACTGGAAGAACCGCCTCGACCGCAAGCACACGCCGCAGCGCCTCGGCTATGTCATGAACAACCACATCATCAAGGGCGGCCATCTGTCGGCCCAGCCCATGGGCGCGCTGCGCGACTACGTTGCCGTCGATCCGAAGACGGAGCGCACGGCCGTCGTGAACTTCCCGGTATGCCGCGACAACATCTACAAGATCGACGTCGAGGGCACGAAGAAGCTCATCGACGAGTATCGCCCCGAGCTCATCATCTTCGGCAAGAGCATGGTCCTGCACCGCGAGCCGGTCGCAGAGATCCGCGCCTTTGTCGATGCGCAGAACATCCCCACGACGATCATGTACGATATGGCCCATGTGCTCGGCCTCATCGGAGACCACTTCCAGAACCCGTTTGCGGACGGCGCGGAGATCGTCACCGGCTCGACGCACAAGACGTTCTTCGGCCCGCAGCGCGGCGTCATCGGCGTGAATTATCAGCGCGAGGACCTCAAGTGGGGCCTGTGGGAGGCCATTGAGAGCCGCACGTTCCCGGGCAGTGTCTCGAACCACCACCTCGGCACGCAGCTCGGCATGCTGATGGCCGCCTATGAGATGAACCACTTCAAGGATGCCTATCAGAGCGCCATCATCGCCAATGCAAAGCACTTCGCCCGCGCGCTCAAGGCGCAGGGCCTCGATGTGCAGGGCGATCCCGCCATCGACTACACCGAAACGCATCAGGTCATCGTCTCCGTCGGCTACGGCACCGGCCCCGAGGTCGCAGAACGGCTCGAGGAGAACAACGTCATTGTGAACTATCAGGCCACGCCGGAGGAAGAGGGCTTCACCGCCAGCGGCGCGCTGCGTATGGGCGTCAGTGAGATGACGCGCTTCGGCTTCGGCCCTGCGGAGTTCGACGAGCTGGCTTCCCTGATGGCAGACTGCATCCTGCGCGGCAAGGATATCTCAGAGGATGTCGTTCGCCTGCGCAGCCGCTTCACGAAGATGCACTACTGCTTCAACGACGCGGAGTTCAACGCCGCGCTCGATCGCTTCGCCGGAGAGATCGGTTTCTGAGATCAATAAAGTCCGCCCTGCGGATGCAGGGCGGAAAACTAACATGAAAATACTGAAAAATTTATCTGGGAGGAACTACCATGAATTATCCTGTTGAGCTGCAGTACACGAAGTCCCACGAGTGGGTGAAGACCGAGGGCGACGTCACGGTCGTCGGCATTTCCGACTTCGCGCAGGATGCGCTGGGCGACGTCGTGTTTGTGAATCTGCCCGGCGTCGGCGACGAGGTCACGGCCGAAGAGGCCTTCGGCGATGTCGAGTCCGTCAAGGCCGTCAGCGATCTCATCAGCCCGGTCAGCGGCGTGGTGCTCGAGGTCAATGAGGAGCTGTTGGACCATCCCGAGCTGCTGAACAGCGATCCCTATGGCAACTGGCTCATCAAGGTCGAGCAGGTGACCGATACGGAAGAGCTGCTGGATGCCGCCGCCTACGAGGCCTTCTGCGCGCAGGAGGGCTGACATGGGCAGCTATGTTCCCAACACCCCCGAAGAGCGGCAGGAGATGCTGCGGGCCATCGGCCTGCACGACTTCCGCGAGCTCTACGGCGATGTGCCCGCGTCCATGTATCTGGACCGGCCGCTCGATCTGCCGTCCGGCATGTGCGAGCTGGAGGTGCGGCGGACCATGACGGAGCTGGCAGGGGAGAACAAGGTGTTTTCCACCATTCTCCGCGGCGCCGGAGCCTATGACCACTACATCCCCTCCATCGTGAAGTATATCCCGGCAAAAGAGGAGTTCCTGACGGCCTACACGCCCTATCAGGCGGAGCTGAGCCAGGGCATCCTCCAGTCCATCTTTGAATATCAGACCATGATCTGCGAGCTGACGGGCATGGATGTCTCCAATGCGTCCGTCTATGACGGCGCGACAGCCGCCGCCGAGGCAGCAGCCATGTGCCGCGACCGCAAGCGCCGCGTGACGCTGATCTCCGGCGCGGCCCATCCCGACGTTATCAACACTGTCCGTACCTACTGCTACGGCACGGGCGACGAGCTGCGCGTCATCCCCGTCAAGGACGGAAAGACCGATCCGGACGCCCTGCGCGAGCTTCTGACGGCCGGGGACGTCTCCGGCGTGTGCATCCAGCAGCCGAACTTCTTCGGCCAGCTCGAGGATGCCGAGGCCCTCGGTGAGATCATCCATGCAGCGGGCGCGCTGTATATCCTCAGCTGCAACCCCATCGCCCTCGGCATCCTGAAGACACCGAAGGAGTGCGGCGCGGATATCGCAGTCGGCGAGGGACAGCCGCTCGGTATGCCCCTCGGCTGGGGCGGCCCGTATCTCGGCTTCATGGCCGCTACGTCGAAGCACATGCGTAAGCTGCCGGGCCGTATCGTCGGCCAGACGGTCGATTCGCGCGGCGAGCGCTGTTTTGTCCTGTCGCTGCAGGCGCGCGAGCAGCACATCCGCCGCGAGAAGGCCAGCAGCAACATCTGCTCGAACGAGGCGCTGTGCGCGCTGACGGCGGGCGTTTATCTCTCCGCCATGGGTCCGGATGGCCTTGCCGAGGCTGCGCGCCAGAGCATGGCCAAGGCGCACTATCTTGCCCGCGGCCTTGCGACCATCGAGGGCGTGACGCTGCGCTATTCCGGCGAATTCTTCCATGAGTTCGTCACGGATCTGCCGAAGCAGGACGAGATCCTTGCTGCGCTGGAGCAGGCCGATATCCTCGGCGGTCTTCCGCTGGAGGGCGGCATCCTGTGGTGCGCCACGGAGAAGGTCCCGCGCGAAGCGCTGGACCGCACCATCGCCATCGTGAAGGAGGTGCTGAGCAAATGAAGCTGATCTTTGAGCGAAGCGTTCCCGGCCGCCGCTGCAGCATCCTCCCGGCGTGTGACGTTGAGGAGACGCCGCTGCCGGAGTCCCTGCGCCGCGCGGAGGCTCCCGTTCTGCCGGAGCTGAGCGAGCAGGACCTCAGCCGCCACTATACGGAGCTGAACCACCACGTCCACGGCGTGAACTGCGGCTTCTATCCGCTCGGCTCTTGCACCATGAAGTATAATCCCCGGATCAACGAGGAAATGGCCGCGCTGCCTGGCTTTACGGGCATCCATCCGCTGGCCCCCGCCCACACGGTGCAGGGCTGCCGTCGTGTGCTGGAGCTTGCGCAGCAGTATCTGTGTGAGATCACGGGCATGGACGGCATGACGTTCCAGCCCGCTGCCGGTGCGCACGGCGAATTCACGGGCGTGCTGCTCATCAAGCAGTATCACGATGCCCGCGGCGACAAGAAGCGCACGAAGATCATCGTTCCGGATTCCGCGCATGGCACGAACCCGGCTACAGCTGCCATGTGCGGCTATCAGGTCGTGAATATCCCGTCCGCGCCGAACGGCTGCGTCGATCTCGAGGCGCTCAAGGCCGTGCTCGGCGACGACACCGCCGGCCTGATGCTGACGAACCCGAACACAGTCGGCATTTTTGACGAAAACATTCTGGAGATCACGCGTCTTGTCCACGAGGCGGGCGGCCTGTGCTACTATGACGGCGCGAATCTGAACGCCGTCATGGGCGTCGTGCGCCCCGGCGACATGGGCTTTGACTGCATCCACCTGAACCTGCACAAGACGTTCTCCACGCCGCACGGCGGCGGCGGCCCCGGCGCGGGCGCGGTCGGCTGCAAGGACTTCCTGAAGCCCTATCTGCCGCATTCCGCCACGCTGGACGGCGAGGGCCACATCCAGGTGCGCGCGTTTGCGGGCAACTTCCTCGTCGTGGTGCGCGCGCTGGCCTATCTGCTCACGCTCGGCCGCGAGGGCGTTCCCGAGGCGGCGCAGAATGCCGTTCTGAACGCAAACTATCTCATGCGCCGCATGGCGGGCACGTTCCGTCCGGCGTTTGACCGCATCTGCATGCATGAATTCGTTCTCGATCTGAGCGAGTTCAAGAAGGAGACCGGCGTCTCTGCGCTGGACGTCGCCAAGACGCTCATCGACTATGGCATGCATCCGCCCACAATGTACTTCCCGCTCATCGTGCATGAGGCCCTCATGCTCGAGCCGACGGAGACCGAGAGTCGGGAAACGCTCGACGAGGCGGCGGAAATTTTCCGCAAGCTCTATGAGCTTGGCCACAAGGACCCGGAATATATGCACGCTGCGCCGCATCATGCGCAGATCGGCCGTCCGGATGAGGTGCAGGCTGCCCGCAATCCCATCCTGAGGTGGACGCGCGCATGATCCGGAAGCTGCTGTACCTCTGCACGGACAACACCGATCCGTATCATAACCTCGCGCTGGAGCAATACCTGACCGATACGGTCCCGGCGGATACCTGCATCCTCTATCTGTGGCAGAACCGCCATACCGTGGTCATCGGCCGGAATCAGAATGCCTGGCAGGAGTGCCGCACGGCGCTTCTGGAGCAGGACGGCGGGAAGCTCTCCCGCCGCCTCTCCGGCGGCGGCGCTGTGTATCACGATATGGGAAATCTGAATTTCACGTTCAGCCTGCCCACGGCGGAGTACGATCTGCACCGGCAGCAGCGTGTGATCGTCGAGGCCTGCCGCTCCCTCGGTATCGAGGCGAGCTTCTCCGGGCGCAACGACATTCTGGCCGCCGGGCGGAAATTCTCCGGCAATTCGTTCTATCACCACAACGGCTGCTCGTTCCACAACGGCACGCTGCTCGTCTCGGTCGACATGGCCAACCTCGGCAAATACCTGACGCCGTCGCAGCGCAAGCTGCAGAGCAAGGGCGTCGCGTCCGTGCCGTCGCGCGTTGTGAACCTGTCCGAGCTGCATCCGGGTCTGCGCATTTCGCAGATGCAGCAGGCCATGGCGCAGGCGTTTGCGGATGTCTACGGTCTGCCGGTCACCACGATCACGGAATCGCAGCTCGATGCCTCGGAGATCGAGGCCCGCCGCATGCGCTTTGCCTCCTATGACTGGATCTACGGCAGAGCGCAGCCGTTCCCGTTCTCCTGCGGAGCGCGCTACCCCTGGGGCGAGATCACGCTGGAGCTGCAGGTCGAGGAGGGCGTCTGCCGCGATGCGGCCGTCTACACTGATTCGATGGACGCGGAGTTTGCCGCGCCGCTGGCGGAGGCCCTGCGCGGCTGCCGCTTCCGCGTGGCGGACCTGTGCGGCCGCGTGCGCGAGGTGGCCGCCTGCTGTCAGATCGCGGACGACCTGTGCGCCCTGCTCGGCGAGCAGGAAATTTGAAAGGAGTGCCTATGGCAGACTATCAACTCATCGTCATCGGCGCGGGCCCCGGCGGCTATACCGCCGCGCTGCGCGCCGCGAAGCTTGGCCTGCATACGGCTGTTATTGAGGACCGCGAGTGCGGCGGCACCTGCCTGAACCGCGGCTGTGTGCCGACGAAGGCTCTGCTGCACGCCTCGCAGGTCTGGAGCGATGCGCACCACTGCGCGGGCGTCTGCGCAGATGGCGCGAGCCTCGACCTTCCGGCGCTGTACCGCCACAAGGACGAAATTTCGCAGACGCTCAGCAGCGGCATCGAGGGCCTGTTCCGCAGCGCGAAGGTCACGCTACTGCGCGGCCGCGCCCGCATCACAGCTCCCGGCTGCGTCGAGATCACCGGGCAGGATGCCGGGACCGTCACGGCGGATCATATCCTCATCGCCACCGGCTCCGTTCCGGCCCGCCCGCCCATTCCCGGCCTGGAGCTTGCCATGACCTCGGACGAGCTGCTTAAGGGAACGGACCGCCTCTACCGCTCCATCGTCATCATGGGCGGCGGCGTCATCGGCGTGGAATTTGCCACGTTCTACAGCGACCTCGGCTGCGAGGTCACCGTGATCGAGGGCCTTGACCGCCTGCTGCCCGGCATGGACCGCGAGCTCGGTCAGAATCTTGCACAGCTGCTCAAGAAGCAGGGCGTGCGCGTGTTTGCCAACTCCATGGTCCAGCGCGTCGAGCAGGGCGAGGACGGTCTGACCGTCCACTTTACCACCCGCGGCAAGGAGGACTTCGTCACGGGCGAGGCCGTGCTCTCGGCCTTCGGCCGCAGCCCGAACTGGAAGGGCCTGTTCGCAGACGGCCTCCAGCCGGAGACGGACGGCCGCCGCATCCACACGGATGAGAACGGGCAGACGAGCATCCCCGGCATCTATGCCATCGGCGATGTTTCGTCCCCGGTGCAGCTGGCCCACGTCGCGGCGGCGCAGGGAACGGCTTGCGTGGAGCGGCTTGCGGGCCGCACGCCGAGCGTCCGGCTGGACCTCGTCCCCGGCTGCGTCTATTGCCGCCCGGAGATCGCCTCCGTCGGCCTGACCGAGGCCGATGCCAAGATGCGCGACATCCCGGTCAAGGTCGGCAAGTGCACGCTTTTTGCCAACGCCCGCACCATGATCGCAGGCACCGGCCGCAGCTTTATGAAGGTCGTCGCCCACGCGCAGACCGGCGTGCTGCTCGGCGCGCAGCTCATGTGCGAGCATGCGACCGATATGATCGGCCAGCTCAGTCAGGCCATTGCCAACGGCATGACGGCCCGCCAGCTGCTGGCAGCCATGCGCCCGCACCCGACGTTTGAAGAGGCGCTCGGCGAGGCGCTCGAGGAGCTCGTCGCGAAGCTGCCGGAATAAGCCCCGCCGCCCCGGCATAGGATGCCCGCGGGGGGATCGTATGGAAGGGGAGCTTCGCATTCACGTGCTCCGGCCGGACCAGCCGGAGGCGCTTCTGGCGCGCCGCGTGGCGCAGGTGCATGCCGCTCTGCTTGAGGAACTGCTGCCTGAGCTGGCGCCGACGCCGGAGGAGCAGGCTGCGCTGCTGGATGCCATGCTTTCTGCGCTTTCTGAAACATAAGGCAGCACCGCACGATTTAGCGAGAGCATTCGGCGAGATGTTTTTCGTCGAGACAAGGTTTGAAAAGTGCAGATGTACTTTGTGTACCTCAAACTTTTCAAACCGATGGATCGGTGAAAAATATCCGGCGAAGGCCGAAGCTGCAATTGTGCTGTGCTGCCAAAACAAAAATGGGATCGCTGCTTGCGCAGCGGTCCCGTTTTGTGAGTCGGAAGGGAAAATGACGCCCCGGCGGGTGCATTGCATTTTCAACACACCTTGCCGCATATGTTGCAAGGCGCGCGCCCTTTTTCGGGTCGAAGGTTGAGATGCCCTTGATAAGCCCGATCGTGCCGATGGAGATCAGGTCCTCCTGATCGGAGGTCTGCGTGTAGTATTTTTTCATGATGTGCGCTACGAGGCGGAGATTCCGCTCGATGAGCACATTGCGCGCCTCCAGATCGCCCTGCGCGGCGCGCTCAAGATATTCCCGTTCCTCGCGCGCCGTCAGCGGCTTTGGAAACGAGCCGCCGTTTGACAGCCGCAGGGAATACAGCATGCTGCTGATGATGAGCCATACGGACAGCATAAAAAACCACCCCCTGCCACTGTATTCCCGAGCTGCAAGTCCATATACCGGCCGAAAGATACAAAAAACCTCTCCCGGAGACCCGGGAGAGGTTTTTGCGGATAAACTCAGACCTTCTCCTTGACCTTGGCGGCCTTGCCGAGACGGTTGCGGAGGTAGTAGAGCTTCGCACGGCGGACCTTGCCGCGGCGAACGGTCTCGACCTTCACGATGCTCGGAGAATGAACGGGGAAAACCTTCTCGCAGCCGACGCCGTAGCTCAGGCGGCGGACGGTGATGGACTCCTCAATGCCGCCATGCTTGCGGGCAATGATCGTTCCCTCGAACACCTGCACTCTCTCACGAGCGCCTTCCTTGATTTTCACATGAACGCGAACGGTGTCGCCGACATTCATCTGCGGCAGTTCTTCCTTCATGTACTGGCTGGTCAGAGCCTTCATCAGATCCATAATGTTTGTCCTCCTCATTTATTAGGCGTTCGTGCAAGTGTTGACATCACCGCAGAGGACCGCCCATTCACAGACTTGATTAGTTTACCACAAAACCGTGCAGAATGCAAGCAAAACTTTCATTTTTTCTTCGGAAAACGAATGGGAACGCGGAATGTGATTTTTTTGTGAATTTCTGTCGGACTGGGTGCTTTTTCACGGGAGCTGTGCTATAATGACCGGAGAAAATGCTGATTTGAGGGACTGTTATGAAACAAAAATCCAAGCAGCCGCATCCGCGCGTCTATCGCCAGATCCCGATGCTGCAGGCAGACCCGGCAGAGGGCCTTTCTCCGCAGGAGACCAAGCTCCGGCAGAGCAACGGCCTGAGCAACATTATGCCGCCGTCCAATACGAAGTCCGAGGGGCAGATCATCAAGGAGAACGTCCTGACGTTCTTCAATCTGATCTTCCTGGTGCTGGCGCTGTGCCTGTGCCTTGTCGGCTCGTTCAAGAATCTGATGTTTCTGCTCGTCGCTGTGGCTAACACAGTCGTCGGCAGCTTTCAGGAGATCCGCGCTAAGCGCGCCGTCGATAAGCTGACGCTCGTCGCGGCGGGAACGGCGAAGGCCATCCGCTCCGGCCAGCGCGTCTCCGTGCGGACGGATCAGCTTGTCCGCGATGACATCGTGGAATTTGCGGCGGGCGACCAGATCTGCGCGGATGCCGTCGTGCGTGACGGACAGCTGCAGGTCAATGAGTCTCTGCTGACTGGCGAGGCCGATGCCATTCTGAAAAATCCGGGCGACACGCTGAAGTCCGGCAGCTTTGTGATCTCCGGCCGCGCCCGCGTGCAGCTGACGCATGTCGGCTCGGAGAGCTATGCGGCAAAGCTGGCGGCCGAGGCGCGGCGCAATGTCCGCTCTACAAAGTCCGAGATGATGCTCTCCCTGACAAAGCTCATCACGGTTGTCGGCATCGCGCTCATCCCGCTCGGCATCATCCTGTTCCTGCGTCATTTCCTGTCCGTGTTCCAGGGCCTGCCGCTGCGCGACTCCGTGGAATCCACGGTCTCTGCCCTGATCGGCATGATCCCGGAGGGCCTTTACCTGCTGACGAGCGTCGCCATCGCGGCCAGCTGCCTGAAGCTCTCGCGCAAGCGCGTGCTCGTGCAGGATATGAACTGCATCGAAACGCTTGCCCATGTGGACGTGCTCTGCGTGGATAAGACCGGCACGATCACGGAGCCGACCATGGAGGTCACGGACGTCTATCCGCTGAACTCCGAGCGCTTCAGCTACGACGATATCGAGAAAATTCTCGCAGCGTTCTACCACGGCGAAGAGCCGGATAACGAGACGGCCCGCGCCATGGGCCAACAGTTCGCGGGCGAGACGACTTGGCGCGCCGTCAAGCGCATGGCCTTCTCGTCCTCCACAAAGTGGTCGGGCGCCGATTTCGGTGAAAATGGCCGCTATGTGGTCGGCGCGCCGGAATTCATCATGGGCGACCGCTATGATTCCATCCGAAGTGAGGCGGAGCCGTGGTCCGAGCGCGGCTGCCGTGTGCTGCTGCTCGCGGCCTATGACACGGCCTTTGACGACGGCCCGCTGCAGAGCGCTCACGTCGCGCCCATTGCACTTGTCTTCCTGTCAAACCTGCTGCGCCCCGACGCGCAGGAGACGTTCCGCTATTTTGCCAGTCAGGGGGTGTCTGTCCGTGTTATCTCGGGCGATAACCCGATCACGGTCGCGCAGGTCGCAGCCCGTGCCGGCATTGAAAATGCCGATCGTTATGTCGATGCAATGACCCTCTCCACGGAGCAGGACTTCGAGGAGGCTGTCAAGTATTACACCGTCTTCGGCCGCGTCACGCCGGAGCAGAAGCGCTATCTTGTCCGCGCCTTCCAGAAGCAGGGCCATACGGTCGCCATGACGGGCGATGGCGTCAATGACGTGCTGGCGCTGAAGGATGCCAACTGCGGAATCGCCATGGCCTCCGGCAGTCAGGCCGCCTCGCAGGTGGCGCAGATCGTGCTGCTCAATTCGCAGTTCAGCGCGATGCCCGCCATTGTGGCGGAGGGCCGCCGCGTCATCAATAACATCCAGCGCGCGGCCTCGCTGTTCCTCGTGAAGAATATCTTCTCGTTCGCGCTGACGCTCCTGCTGCTGTTCATCGACATGCCCTATCCGCTGCTGCCTATCCAGCTGTCGCTCATCAGCACGTTTACCATCGGCATCCCGTCGTTTTTCCTCGCGCTGGAGCCGAATTACGCGCGCGTGGAGGGCAAATTCATGCGCAACGTCATTCGGCGGGCCATGCCGGGCGGCCTGACGAACCTGACGATCGTGCTGCTGGCCGGGTTCTTTACCTCGACGTTCGGCCTGAGCAATGAGCAGCTCAACACGATCTGCGTCTGGGTCATGTCCGCCGTCGGCCTCGTTACGCTGTATCATGTCTCCGTCCCGTTCACGCGCCTGCGCCTCGCTGTGCTGGCTGCCATGACGGCGGCGATGCTGTTCAGTCTGCTCGTCATCCCGGCGTTCTTCGACCTCCCGGCGCTCAATGCCAGCTCGGCCCTCATCCTCGTCACGCTCCTGCTGGCCTGCCCGACCGTGATGCGCTTCTTCCGCGTCATCTTCGATAAGCGCGTCGCCAAGCTCGACCTGGCTCCGGCTAAGAAGCAGAAAAAACGTCATCGTTTTGAAAAGTAAAAGAACGCTCCGCAGGTGGCTGTACCGGCCTCCTGCGGAGCGATTTTTCTGTCTCAATAATTCTCGGCGTGGAGCTCAAAATAGCTCTGCGGATGATTGCACACGGGGCAGACCTCCGGAGCGGCCGTGCCGACAACGATGTGGCCACAGTTTCGGCACTCCCAGATCTTGACCTCGCTCTTGGCGAAGACAGCGCCGGTTTCCACATTGTGAAGCAGGGCGCGATAGCGCTCCTCATGATGGCGCTCAACCTCACCGACCATGCGGAAGCGGGCTGCCAGCTCCGGGAAGCCCTCTGCCTCGGCCGTTTTGGCAAAGCCTGCATACATGTCCGTCCACTCGTAGTTCTCGCCCTCTGCGGCCGCTGCGAGGTTCTCGGCCGTGCTACCGATGCCGGCCAGCTCCTTGAACCACAGCTTGGCGTGCTCCTTCTCGTTGTCCGCCGTCTTCAGGAACAGCGCCGCGATCTGCTCGTAGCCCTGCTTCTTTGCTACGGAGGCAAAGAAGGTGTATTTGCTGCGGGCCTGCGATTCGCCTGCGAAGGCGGCCTGCAGGTTCTTTTCCGTCTGCGTGCCGGCGTATTTTGTGGTTTTTGCCATGATGATCGTCTCCTGTTATTGATTTGTTATTGTCTCGGCCGGGGCTGCGTCCGGTGCAGCCTCAGCGGCCTTGATGCGCTGATACATGTCCTGCATCTGCCGGTCGATTTCGGCTATCTTCCCGGCACAGGCAAGCATTTCTTCATTGATCCCCGCGGGCAGGCGGCTGCGGTCAGCCTTGTAGCGGATATCGTGCTCCAGACTGGCCCAGAAGTCCATGGCGATGGTACGGATCTGAACCTCCGCCAGCACCTGCTCTGTCCGGTCCGAAAGGTAGACCGGCACGCGCAGGTCCAGATGCAGGGAGCGGTAGCCATTGTAGTTTGGCGTTTTGATATAGTCCTGCCGCTTGACGATCTCCAGATCCTGCTGGCGCTCGACCATCTCCGCTACGCGGTAGACGTCGTCGATGTAGCTGCACACGACGCGCACGCCCGCAATATCGTTGACATTCTGCATGGCGGACTCCAGCGTCAGGGGCAGGCCCTTTTTCAGCAGCTTGGCCATGATGCTCTCGGGGGATTTCACGCGGCTTTCGATATGGTGGATGGGGTTGCGTGCATACAGCACATTGAATTCGCTGTTCAGGACCTCAAATTTCAGGGTGAGCTGCCGCCCGGCAGCGGCATAGAGATTCCGCATGACCAGAAACGCGTGGGCGTCTTCCAGCAGCGGCGCGGCGGAACGATCCATGGCGCATCCCTCCTGAGAATGGTTTCAGTGCAGCTTCTCCAGCTCGGCCTGCCAGACTGCAGCGCAGGCATCGCTCGGCATGCGCCAGTCACCGCGCGGCGAGAGCGTGACGGAGCCGACCTTCGGACCGTCTGGCAGGCAGCTGCGCTTGAACTGCTGGATGAAGAAGCGGCGGTAGAAGTTTTTCAGCCAGTGCAGCAGCGTCTCTGCGGGGTATTTCCCGGCAAATGCGGCCTGCGCCAGCCGGTAGATTTTCTCCGGCCCGAAGCCGAAGCGAAGCACATAGTAGAGGTAGAAATCATGCAGCTCATAGGGACCGACAAGGGACTCCGTCTGCTGCGCGATCTCGCCGGTCTCTGTCGCGGGGAGAAGCTCCGGGCTGACAGGCGTGTCGAGAATGTCGAGCAGCACGCGGCGCAGGGCGGGACTCTGGGCCGTGTCCGCCTCATAGCGAACGATGTGGCGCACGAGCGTCTTCGGAACGCCCGCGTTTACGCCGTACATGCTCATGTGGTCGCCGTTGTACGTCGCCCAGCCGAGCGCCAGCTCGCTCAGGTCGCCCGTGCCGACGACAAGGCCGCCCGTGCGGTTGGCAAGGTCCATCAGCTCCAGTGTGCGCACGCGCGCCTGCCCATTTTCAAATGTGACGTCAAGCACGGACTCACTCTGGCCGATGTCGGCAAAGTGGCTGCGGACCGTGTTCGTAATGGAGATTTCCGTGAACTGTACGCCCAGCTCCTGACACAGAATTTCTGCGTTGGAGCGCGTCCGCTTCGTCGTGCCGAAGCAGGGCATGGTGACGGCAAGAATGTCCTGCATGGGACGCTGCAGGCGCTTCATGGCGCGCACGGCGACGAGTAAGGCAAGACAGCTGTCCAGACCGCCGGAGATGCCGAGCACGGCCGTTCTGGCGTGCGCATGCTCCAGCCGCTTTGCAAGGCCGTCTGCCTGGATCTCGAGGATCAGCTCGCAGCGCTCGGCGCGGGCGGCCGCATCGCTGGGGACGAACGGAGTGGGGGAGACGGGGCGGGTGAGTGCCGTCTCGTGCAGCGGCATGGAGAACGGAACGGTGGTATGGCCTGCGGCATTCGGGCAGAATGTCGTACTGCGGCGGCGCTCGCACTGCATGCGCCCGAGGTCCAGCACGGCCTCGGCGCGGCCGGTGCCGAAGGGCTTTGCCTCGGCCAGCAGCGCGCCGTTTTCACAGATGAGATCATGCGCGGCAAAGACCATATCCGTCGTGGATTCGCCGTGCCCGGCATCCGCATAGAGATAGGCGCTCAGCAAACGTGCGGATTGCTGGCCGACGAGCTGGCGGCGGTATTCCGCCTTGCCGACGGTTTCGTCACTTGCCGAGAGATTGGCAAGCACCGTTGCCCCGGCCAGCGCATGGCGGGTGCTCGGCGGCAGCGGGGCCCAGAGGTCCTCGCAGATCTCCACACCGAGGCAGAAGTCCGGCATTTCGCGGCAGCGGAACAGCAGGTCCGTGCCGAAGGGGACGGACGCGCCGCACAGTGTGACGCTGCGCGTTTCGGCAGGTGCGGGGGTGAAGTGACGCAGCTCATAGAACTCTGCGTAGTTCGGCAGATGGGTCTTCGGCACAAGGCCGAGCAGCGCCCCATGGCAGACCACGGCGGCGCAGTTATAGAGTGCGCCGTCCACGCGGACCGGCAAGCCGACGACGGCGACGAGCTCGAGCGTTTCGCTTGCGCGGAGAATGTCCCGCAGGCCCTGCTCGGCGGCATCCAGCAGCGGCTGCTGCAGAAACAGGTCCGAGCAGGTATAGCCGGTGAGCCCAAGCTCCGGGAAAACGGCAAGCGCCGCGCCGTCCTGCGCGGCCTGCTGCATGGCGGCGATCGTTTCCTGCGTATTATAGGCGCAGTCTGCCACGCGCAGTGCGGGGGAGAGCGTGCAGACCTTCAGAAATCCGTTTTTCATAAAGGCGTTGTCCTTTCTGTTGCGGTACTTATCCCAATTATCATACCACAGACGGCCGCCCGAAACAAGGGCGGCTTTGGGGGAAAGTCCGAAGAGACTTTTTCGACAAGCAGACGTTATTGCAGCTCCTGCTCCAGCGCATCGAATTCCGGCGTGGAGAAGAATTCACCGAGTGTGATGCCGAGACCGTCGCAGAGCAGCTTGATCGTCAGAATTTTCGGGTTCTGGCTCTTGCCGTAGAGAATGTTCTTCAGGCTTGAGGGCGGCAGCGCGCTGAGCGAGGCGAGACGGTTGATGGAAATGCCGCGCTCTGCGCACAGCTGCAGAATGCGGTCGCGGACAGCGGTGACAGTGTTCATGGTGATGCCTGCCTTCCAAGTTTTTCCTTTAGCATAACGAAAAACACTGGACAATATAGGCTATGCATGCTACTATTAGGCTATCCATAGACTTTTTGGGAGAGCAAAACCATGGCGGACTATCAAAAAATGTATGCCATCCTCTGCGGAGCGGTGGACGATGCCCTGATGGGGCTGGAGCAGGGCAGCAGCGCGGCCTGCATCGCGCTCCGTCTCCGGCTGGCGCTGGAGCGCGCGGAGGAGATCTATCTGGAGACCAGTATGTGCGCGGAACGGCGCGGCGATACGAACCTGATCGAGCTGCGGCGCGATGCGCCGGATGTCTGGGAGCAATAGAAAAAACCGGGAGCAGGCTTTTGCCTGCTCCTGAAATCATTTCAGTCCTTCTGTTCTTCCTGGACGCGGACGCTGACGCCGTTGAGCTCCATACCCTCATCGACATTGATGAGCAGGTACTTTGCACCGCCGAGCACGCGCGTCTGCACGAGGTCCTGCCGGTCCGGATTCACGCGGATGACGACATCCGGCGTGCGGTACTCCAGCTGGGCCGCGCCGAGCAGATTCTGAGGGGGGACCTCACTGCCGCCGCCGAAGGCCTCGTCATATTTGACGTTGAAGGCGGCCATCTTCGGCTCAGACACGCCGCAGTGTTCAAGCACCGCACTGACCTCCTGCCGCGTGACGGCCAGCGGCTCCTCGGCGCGGGTCTCCTTGTGCGTCAGAACGAGCTCCCGCAGGGCGGTATGGACGTTCTGGACGACGTTCACGCTGCATTCGTCCTCCAGTGCATCCGTCAGCACCTCGCGGAACGTCTCGCGCTGTGTGCCCGCGGGCATGGGCGGCTGCAGATTGAACACGGCGGAGACAAACTCCTCATAGCTGTTGTCCGTGTTCTTCGTATAATACAGCGCGCCGTAGAGGTTCGTCGCGCGGTCGTCAAAGGCAGGGAACAGGAAGCCGACCTCCGGCGCGGCGGCGACCCAGTCCGTGCCGCGCTCATGGAATTTCCCCTCTGCGGAGTCATAGCGCAGGACGGGCTTCGTCTCCTTCACGGGGCAGATGCTGCAGAGTATATAGGAAAACTGTTGCTCGCTGCCCTCTTCCTGCCGGAAGCCGTCTCGGGAACGGAACGGCACGTCATAGCGGTCCGCAGCCAGCAGGATCAGGTAGTTGTCCGCCAGATGCAGAGAGCCTGCGATCTTTTCATATAGGGTCTGCACGGCCTCCTCGTCCTCCAGGCCGGAGTCGCGCAGCCGCATGAGCAGGCGGTGCTCGTCGCTGTCCGCGACCTGCGCCGTCGAGAAGCTCAGGTCGGAGAGGGTTTTGCCCATCCGGCCGGAGATGCCTTTTTTCATCAGCTCCAGATATTTTTCCTGCTCACCCTCCGGAAGCAGGCCCATGGAAAGGGTGAAGGCGGAGACGAGCTCGCCGTGAACATTGACATAGCATCCGTGGATTTTCGTGATATTGCTCCGGTCCTGGCGATAACGGCGGCGGAGCTCCGCCACTTCCTTGTCGATCATGTGGGATACCTCTCAGATTGAATTCTGGAATATTATAGCACAGACCGCTGCACATTTCCAGCGCGGAAGGCTAGAAAAGCCAAACAGACTTTTGCGAGAAACAACGGAGAGGGCCAAAACCCTCTCCGTTGTGCTGTGTTCAGTTTTCCGTTCCGGAGACGAGCTTCGTGTAGCGCATGATGATCGTTGCGACCTCGGCGCGCGTAGCGGAGTTCTGCGGAGCGATCGTGTTGTCCGGCATGCCGTTGATGATGCCGACGGCGACCGCCCAGCTCAGGGCCTCCTTCGCGTAGTCACTGACCCTGGCGGCGTCGGTGAATTTCTTGGCAAGGTCAGTCGTGTCGCCGACATCGAGACCGCGGAATTTTGCGAAGCGGTAGAGGATCGTGACGATCTGCTCACGCGTGATCTGGTCGTCCGGGGCGAACAGGCCGTCGCCGATGCCGTTGACGATCTTGTTCTCCGAGCACCAGTTCACGGCTGCGGTGTACCACGAGCCGGCCGGAACGTCGGTGAACGGCGTCTTGCCGACATTGTCGGAATTCGGGGAACCGGCGATGCGCCACAGGACGGTAACGAGCTCGGCGCGCGTCATGGCGGCGTCCGGGTCGAAGCTCATCTCGCTTCTGCCGCGCAGCAGGCTGCTCTGATAGCAGTAGTAGACGGCCTCGGCGAACCAGTCGGTGTCGTCCACATCCACGAACGGCATATCCATGGTCGAGATCTTGCCGCAGCGGTCGCAGTGGTAATACACCGTGCCGTCGTCGGCCACGACCTTGGAGAAGCTGTGGCCGGAGGGCTTGTCGTACTTTGTCTCATAGGTCTCGCCGCATTCGCACTTCACGCTCAGATGGCCCTGCACGGAGCAGGTCGTCGGAACGTCCTCGAGAATGGTGGTCTTGTGCATCGTGCCGTTCTTCAGGTCGAAGTGATAGGCAGTCGTGCCGATGAGCATCCAGCCGGTCTTGTATTCCCCGGCGAGGAAGTACATCTGCTTGCCGCTCGTCTTGTCCGTGGCCCAGCCGGTGTAGTTCGCAGGTGCGGTCTCGCCGCAGACGGAGCAGATAAGGGTCTTGTGCAGGCGGTCAAAGACGAAGGAGTGGCCGTCGCGGCAGGCGTTGTCGTGCTCGACGGTGAACGTGTCCACGACGGAACCGTTCAGGTCATAGGCCGTCACGGTCAGCTCGCTGCGGGTCGTGTTCACGAGCAGGTAGAGCGCCTGATAGCTCTGGCTGATCTTGGCAAAGTGGAAGGCGGGATCATCCACGGCGGCGTAGTTGACGTCGCGGGACTTTTCGCCCATATCGCCGCAGATGACGTAGGTCGTGCCGTTTTCGGCGACTTCGCCGCCGGTCAGCTGCTCGGTGCGTGCATAGGCGTGATCGTGGCCGGAGAAGACAACGTCGATCCCGGCGGCATCGATCGCGGCGGGGAGAATGCGGTTATAGGCTGCGCTCGAGCCCTTGGGGTTTGTGTAGTATGGCGGCTGGTGGACCGTCAGGATCTTCCATTCGCACGTCGTCTTCGCGGCATCCTCCTGCAGCCAGGCGGCCGCTGCGTTCAGGTCTGCATTGCAGTTCACCACGGCGATGTAGACATTGCCGTATTCCACGGAGTAGTAGTCCGCATCCGGCGTGCCGAAGATATTCATCGCATGACCGGCACTCAGGTCACCGTAGTATTCGTGGTTGCCGAGGACCTGCACGATGGGGGAGGCGGGGAAATCTTCGGAGAAGACGTCCAGAATCTCGTTCCAGGCGGTCAGGCTGCCAGCGTTGTCAATGAAGTCGCCCGTCTGGATGCCGAAGTCCGTGTTCGCGTTGCCGATGGCCTCGGCGATCTGATGTATGACCTCGATATCGGCGGCATCAGCCTCGACATTGCCGCTGAGCTGCGTGTCACCCATGACGAAGAACGACGTCTCTGCGCCGGACTCGGCCGTGGTGAATGTGCGGACATCGGACCAGTGGCCCTCCACGCCGTCACCGACGCGGTAGGAATAGGTCGTCGCGGGCGTCAGGCCCGTCAGTGTGACGGAGTTGACCAGCGAGGCCTGATAGCCGTCCGTGAACGAACGGACCGTGCTCGTGCCCTGCACGGTGGTAAAGCTGTAGTTTCCGGAAATGTAGGCTTCCTCCGTCGTGTACTGCACGACGGCATTGCGTGCGGTGTAATCCGGCGCTGCGAACCAGCTGATGTTCTGGGTCGTTGCAGGAGCCTGCACGGCGTTCAGACGGATGTTTGTCGGCGCGACCTCTGTGCTGCCGATGCCGTTCGTTACGCCGCTGCAGCGGAAGGAAAGGCCTGCCTCACCCTTGGCGTAGACGGTGAACTTCTCACCGGCCGTCTGACAGAAGCGGTTCGTCACGAGCACGCCTGCGGCGTTCGTCGTGCCGAGAAGCGTGTCCTCCTGCCCGTCAACGACCGTGTAGATCTGCACGCGGCCGGGGGCCTTGCCGTCTGCCGTCGTGACATAGAGCTTGCCGTTGCCGCCTACGGTCATGATGTCCGCCGTCAACTCATAGGCTGCCGTCACGCCGACATTCTGCGCGGGCTGGGCAAAGCTCAGCGTCGTGCCGCTGTCGGCAAAGCTGCCCTTTTCGAGCGTGTAGGTCAGGAGTGCGCCGCGCGCAGCTGTACTCGGGACATGGAACGTCACGGTCGCAATGGCGCCGAGCTTCGGAGAAGCGGAGGTCGCCTGCAGCTTCAGAACGTTCTTTTCATAGGTGTAAGTACCGGTGTAGCCGTTTTCAAACGTGACCTCCGGCGCGCCGAACGTGTCCGTCAGGCGCAGCTCCATCGTAACGGAGCTGATCTTGCGGGAACCAGCGGCATTCAGCGTCAGGGCATAGTCCTCGCCGATGACGGCATTTGCCTCGCCGGTCAGCGTGACCGTGCCGTAGGCCGTCGAAGCGGCATTCACGGTGAAGTAGCGCGTTTCGGTCGTCACGTTGCCGAAGCCATCACAGACGGAGACGGTGACGCTGTGCGTGCCGTTCGGCAGCAGAACGCTGACGCTGGCGCTGCTCTCCGTGGAGGCCGTGAGCGTCTGGCGCTGGCCGTCAACGGAGATGGCGGTCTTGGCGGGGCTGATGCCGGTGGCATTCTCGCCCGCCGGGTCATGGAATTCGGCCGTGAGCGTCAGGCGGTTCGTCTTCAGCTCCGTCGTCCCGTCCCCGGCAAGCTCGGCCGCACCGGCCTTCACGGCGTCGATGACCGGGTTCTCGAGGTCGTCGACCGTGTCGCCGTAGACAACGCGGAAGTTATCAAAGTACAGGCTGCCGCTTGCCATGGAGCCCATGGGGATCTTATCGCCGTTTTCATTGGCGGAGCCGCCGGGAATGTAGGTCAGCAGCACGAGCGGCTGGCCGTTGAGGATCTTCAGCGGATGATCCTTCGTGACATATTTGGCGAACGGACGGAGGTCTGCCTCACAGTACATCCAGCCCTCCCAGTAGATGCCGGTATACTGCAGGGAGCGGCCCTCCTGCGTGGTAAAGTGCAGATAGGAGCGCTTATAGGTGCCGCTGGCCTCGTCGTAATAGGCGATCTGTGTCCATAGCCAGTAGTTCGGCGTGCCCTTGGGCGCGTAGACCCAGACGCCGAGGCCGGACGGGGTGCCGTCGAGTGAGATGCCGCTGTAGAGATCCGTCTTCGCGGCTTCGCTTGTATCGGCGTAGTAGAGGTACTCGTTGACATTGCGGTAGCCGGGGAGCAGATCGGTGTAGTCATAGTCGAGGCGCATGGAGTAGTCGCCGAAGCGGGTCTCGCCCTCGTCGCCATTCACGACCTGCACCGTTGCGGAGTGCTCCTTCATATAGGAGGCGTGCCAGGTGAACAGGCTGTAGCCTGCGCTGCCGAGCACATAGCAGGCGGGATAGTAGGTCTCGTCGGTATTGTCGGCGATGTAGGTGCCGCCGAACTGGAACGGGCCCTTTTCCGTCACGGTCGCGGGCGCATTCGTCTCCTTATTCCAGTTGATGAAGGTCAGCTCCATGCTTTCGTCGCCGAACGAAGCGCCGTACTGTGCGTTGCCCCAGTCGTACTCGGCGCACTGCATGAGCTTACCCTCGGCGTCCGGCTCAAAGTCGAGCAGGACCTGCGGCATTCTGCCGATCTCCACATGGATGCTGTCGGTCAGCTTTGTGCCGTCGTGCTTCGTGTAGCTGACGGTAATGTCAGCCTCCAGCGTCTCACGGGCCTTGACGGCCGTGAACGTATTGCCGGAGAACGAGCCGATGTCGGAGGGCTGCTTACCGGGATCGGTCGGCATGATGGTCCAGTCGAACACATAGCCGCCAATATCCATCAGGCGCGTGCCGCTCTTGACCGTCAGGCCGAGGTCGGACGACTCCTGGAAGGAGAGGTTCAGCGTTTCGGCGGCAAAGAAGAGCTCCTCCGGCTCCTGTACCTCCACGCTAGTCGTGCCGAGCACGGTCTTGCCCTGCAGAAGCTGAGCCGTCACGGTGCCGCACTTGCCGTTCGAGCGGAACAGGCCGTTTGCGTCGATGGTGCCGAAGCTGCTGTCCTCCAGCCCCCAGCTCACGTTGGCTGGCAGGTCGGCGGGATAGCCGTTGGAGTCGACGCCCGTAGCCGTGAACTGCACGGAAGCGCCCGCAAGGAAGAGGTCGTTCTTCGGCGAGAGCGCGGCGTGGTCAAAGCGGCCGGTCGGCTGCGCCGTCGAGACGATCATCAGCGTCGAGGCGACAACGCGCTCGGGGCCGTCGGACGGGTGGTTCTGGATGGTGAGCTTATTGCTGCCCTCGTGGCGGGAGGCGTAGGTCGCGGAGCCGCCGCCGTCGAGGTAGATGGCTTTGACGCAGCCCTGCGCCTGCAGGACCTCGGCCATTTCATAGACGGTCATGCCGTCGGACAGGCCCTGGCGGCCGTCAGCCATGAAGATGACGAGCGTGCCATCCGCCTTCAGACCGATGGAGTTGCGGGGGGCCTTATAGCTTGCGTCCAGGCCGCTCTGGATTTGCCCGTCCTTCAGCAGCCAGAACGGGCCGGAGATGGCTTCTGCGACGTCATCCGTGGGGGTTCCGTAGTCGCGGATGTCATAGCTGCCGTCCTTCAGAACGGCGAAATACGGCTCGAGCCAGTCGTCGTTCTCGTGTGTCTGGATGAGGTGGCCTTCCATGATAAGATAGCCGCGGCACTGTGCCGTCTGCATATTATAGTAGTCGGCGTTCACAGCCGTAACGACGGTCTCGCCCGTTGCGGCCTCGTAGGCGGCGGCCTGAGACGTGGTCGTCTTCAGATCCCAACCGAGGTTCTTCGCAGTCTCCGCGCGGCTCTCGGCCGTGCTGCCCGCCGTGTAGTAGTTGGGATAGGATGCCTTGAGCTTCACGGACGCACCGGGGGTGATGGTGGCCATATAGCCTAGCACCTGTGCGCTGCCGCTGGCATTGTTCAGAATGACCTGCGATTCCGTCAGGCCGTTCACGATCGGATAGTTTGTCTGCGAGATCAGGACCTTATCGGCCGGGGCGCTGAAGTCCGGGTCGGAGCCCGCCGCAAATGCGGCCGGAAGCAGGCCGGTGAGCAGCGCGCAGACAAGCAGGGTACACAAGATCCGCCGGATGACCGGCATTCTTCTGCTGACCATGATGTACTGTCCTCCTAATGAATTGATGGAAGGAAGTTCCTTCTTCGACATGAAATGTCAGTTGCATGATAGCATACGGGGCGGGAAGTGTCAAGCGAGGCCGCCGGAAGTTGTGAATAGTGCACAAAAATGCAGCCAAATATTTGGAAACAACGCTGATCGACCGGTGGCATGTGTTCTAGCTGATGTGATGTTAAATTCTTGTTAGCCGGATTGCCCGGCCTTGCTTTTTTCTGTAAAAGCCGGTATAATAGGGGAAACATGCGGGCCGGTCCGGCTGGCCCCGGAGAATTGAGGAGTGAGACAATGAAACGACTGCTTTTGCTCTGCCTTACGGCGGCTGTGCTGGTATCCTGCCTCGGCCTGTCGGCTCAGGCTGCGTCCACCCTGTCGTGGACGGAATTCTATACAATGGGGGATGCCGCCTCGGCGCACACCCGCATCGACCCGATCGAGCTGGACGGGACGACGACGCTCTTCCTGCCAGCCAGCGTATCGCGGAAGGCGGTCCCGGTGTATTTTACGCTTTCCGAGAAGAATGCCGTTGTGACGGCGACGGGAAGCCGCGGCTCCGTGGCGCTCAAGAGCGGCGATACGCTGGACCTGACCGCCCTGTGCGAGGGCACGGACGATACGATCACGCTGCGTGCCCGCTCCGGGAGTATGCAGGCAGAGAAGCGCGTGACATTCCTGCGGTATGACAATGTGGCGACGATGTTCCTCGTGAGCGACGATCCCGTGAACGAGGGCCGTGAGTGGGTCGAGTCCAGCGAGGACAAATCCAACAGGGCCAAGGGCAGCATGGCTCTGCTCGCAGCGGACGGCGAATCCGTCTACGACGGCAAGCTGACGCAGATCAAGGGCCGCGGCAATTCGACCTGGAAGGGAGCCAAGCGCCCCTATCAGATCAAGCTGGATAAAAAGACCGACCTGCTCCAGACCGGCGACAGCGCCGATAAGGCCAAGACGTGGGTCCTGCTGGCAAATTTCTATGATCCGTCCGCTGTCCGCAACATGCTTGCGCTCGACCTCGGCCGCGCGCTGCAGATGGAGTGCAACATGGGCTATCGCCCGGTGTGCCTGTTCTATGACGGCGAGTTCCGCGGCCTGTACCTCCTGACGGAGAAGGTAGAGGTCAACGAGGGCCGTGTAAACGTGACGGACCTCGAAAAGGCGAACGAGAAGGCCAACCCCGACGTCGACGACCTGACGAAGCTCGAGTCGAAGACCGGCACGACCGCCAACGGCGCGACCTATCTTTATTGTGACGGCATGAACGACCCGGCGGACATCACGGGCGGCTACCTGCTTGAGATGGACTTCGCCGACCGTGCCATGGAGGAGAAGTGCTATTTTATCACGGCGCGCGGCTTCTATGTCGTTGTAAAGTCGCCGGAGGCCTGCTCGAAGGCGGAGATGGACTATATCGCCAGCTGGTATCAGGACTACGAGGACGCCGTGTTTGAGGGCGGCACGAGCTCGAAGACAGGCAAGCCGTTCACGGACTATGTTACGGTCGAGAGCATGGTGCAGTGCTACCTCGTCAACGAGCTGAGCAAAAACGGCGACGGTTTCAACACGTCTGCCTACCTCTATAAGGAAACCGGCTCGGAGCCGATGAAGATGGGCCCGCTGTGGGACTACGACCTTGGCTTCGGCAACAATAATTATGAGGACCTTCTGCCGCAGCCGGAGCTGCTCTACACGGTATACGGCTCGCTCGGCCGCGCGCTGTATGCTCTTCCGGAGTTCCGTGCCGAGGCACAGCGACAGTATACGAAGTACATCACGCCGCTGGCAGATGTCCTTGCGGGCGATGCGGACGCAGTCAGTGCGGACGGCAGCGTGCATTCGTTTGCGTGGTACCGTGAGCAGGTCGCTGCGGCTGCAGGCTATGACGAGCTGCTGTGGAAATCGTCCCATATGGACGTCCGCCCCGGCGGAAACGGCTTTGCGGAGAACTTTGCCTCCCTGCAGAATTTTGTCGTGAGGCGTGTGCAGTGGTTGGACGGCGTCATCGGCAAGTGGAGCGCTGACCATGCAGACCCGCTCGGCGATTATATGGATGTATTCGAGAGCGACTGGTACTATGACACGATCACCCGCGCCACGGCGCTCGGCCTGCTGCACGGCAAAGGTGCCGGCATCTTTGATCCGTCCGGCATTACGACGCGCGCACAGACGGCGCAGGTCATTTATAATATTGCCGCGCCCGGCAGCATTGCCTATTCCGACGTGTTCCCGGATGTTGCGGAGGGCAGCTGGTATGCACCCGCCGTCCTGTGGGCGCAGCGCGAGAAGATCGTTCTCGGCTATGACGACGGCCTGTTCCGTCCGGACCGCGGGGTGAGCCGCGAGGATATGATCACGCTGCTGTATCGCTATGCAGGCTCCCCGAAGACGAGCGGCAGGAAGCTTGCGGAGTTCCGCGACAATGCAAGCATCTCGGACTATGCCCGGCAGGCTATGGAATGGGCCGTGGAGAACGGCCTGATCCTCGGTTATGCAGAGGACGGCACCATCCGCCCGCAGTCCACGACGACCCGCGCGGAATTTGCGACGATCGCCGTGCGGTTCTACGAGAAGACAAATGCGTAAATACCTGCTTCGCGTGCTGCCTGCGCTGCTTTTGCTTGCAGCGCTGACGGCCTGCCGTGCTCCGACGGCGGCGCCGACGGAAACGGCGGTCACGGAGCCGGCAGAGCAGCCCACGGAGGCACCGACGGAGGCCCCTGCGGAGTCTTCTACCGAGCCCCCTACGGAGGCTCCGACGGAGCCGGAATGGGAGCCGGAGTATGACGGCGCGCTCGGCTCTGCCGGGAGCCTGCGCGGCACGACCCTGCTCATCTCCATCTTTACGAATGATGCGCAGACCGCATGGGACGACGAGGCCGACCGCGAGGAGATGCTCCTGACGCTCAACCGCATGGACACGGCCGCGCAGTGGCTCACGGAGCAGGCGGCTGCATATGGCTCGGACGCTTCGTTCCTCTATGACTGGACCGCTGATCCGGACCTGCGCTATGATGCCTCGTTTTCGGAGCTTCTCGTCCGCGAGGATGGGGGCATGTATGAGGTGCAGGCCGATTATGTGCGGGAAAACATCGACACCGAATCTCTGCGGCAGAAATACCACGCAGACAATGTGGTCTACTTTTTCCTGTTCAACACGCCCTATGAGCATACGCCGAATCCCTGGTCCCTCGGCTTCTCGTCCAGCACGGATTATGACATCGAATACGTCAATCTGTATATCCGCTTCGGAGACATATTTGACGCGCCGCCTTCGACCTATGCCCACGAGATCCTGCATGCCTTCGGTGCGCCGGACCTCTATTATGAGAGCACGGTCATTCCGAAGGAGTTTGTCGATTACTGCAGTCAGACGGGCTGCAATGACATCATGTTCACCGTGAATGAAGGCGAGACGATCAGCAGTGAATTCACACCGCTTGATGCTTACTATGTCGGCATCGGGCCGCGCCCGGCTGAGGCGGACGAATGGGACCTCGGTCCGAGCGAGTATGACGCAAACTGAATCCTGATATAACATGGAGCCGGTCCCCGGAAAGGGGATCGGCTCCGTTTTATGGATCTGCTTATTCGAGACCGTATGGCCAACCGCCAAGGCCGCCGAGGTCGTAAAGCTTGGAATATCCGAGCGAAGCGAGTTTTTCGGCGGCGGCGTGGCTGCGCTTGCCGGTTTTACAGTAGACGAGAACGGGACTGCTTTGGTTGGGCAGGGCCTCTGCGGCTGTTTCGGCGCTGATCTCGTCGACCGGCAGCAGCACGGCGTCTGCCAGATGGCCGGTGATGTATTCCTCTTCGTCGCGGACATCCACGACCGTGCCGTCGGGATGCGAGCGGATCATGGCAAGCGCCTGCTCGGCGTCTGCGGCAACAGGGATCATGGGTGGGCTCCTTTCAGGCCAGCTCGATCATGTTCGTATAGAGCTGATAGTACTTGCCGTGCTGCTCCAGCAGGTCGGCGTGGCTGCCGCGCTCGATCACGCGGCCCTGCTCCAGAACGAGAATGGCGTTCGCGTTCCGGACGGTCGACAGGCGATGCGCGATGACAAAGACCGTGCGTCCGGCCATCAGGCCGTCAAGGCCCTTTTCGATGAGCTTTTCGGTGCGGGTGTCGACGGATGACGTCGCCTCGTCCAGAATGAGGACCGGGGCCTCCGAGACGGCCGCGCGCGCAATGGCGACGAGCTGCCGCTGGCCCTGACTGAGGTTTGCGCCGTCGGAATAGAGCATGGTGTTATAGCCCTGCGGCAGATGCGAGATGAAATAGTGCGCGTTGGCGATCTTCGCCGCGCGGATGCAGTCCTCATCCGTTGCCTCCAGCCGGCCGTAGCGGATGTTTTCCATCACGGTGCCGGTAAACAGATGCGTGTCCTGCAGGACGATACCGAGCGACCGGCGCAGATCATCCTTTTTGATATCGCGTACATCGATGCCGTCATAGGTGATGTGGCCGCCCTGAATGTCATAGAAGCGATTGATGAGGTTCGTGATCGTCGTCTTGCCCGCACCGGTCGAGCCGACGAAGGCGATCTTCTGGCCGGGCTTGGCATAGAGCGAGAGGTTTTTCAGCACCGGCTTGTCCGGATCATAGGAGAAGTCGACGTTGTAGAAGCGGACGTCGCCCTTCAGCGGCACATGTGTGCCGTCCGGCTTGACCCAGTAGAAGTCGCGGCCCTCGCGCGCCAGCGTGACGGAGCCCTCGTCGATCTCGGCCGGGGTGTCCAGCACGTCGAAAATGCGCTCCGCACCGGCCAGCGCCAGCATGATGGAGTTGAACTGGTCTGCGATCTGGCTGACTCGGTCGGCGAATGTGCGGATGTACTGCAGGAACGTGATAAGGATACCGCCGGTGCCCTCGCCGGTCAGCCACAGTGTGCCGACGGCGCAGGTGATGGCATAGAACATGTGCGACAGGTTGTTCAGGATCGGGCCGACGACGGACGTGGCCGTCGTTGCCATGGTCGAGGCGCTGTACAGCGCCTCGTTGATCGGCTCAAAATCGGCCATGACCTGCTTTTCGTGCGTGAAGACCTTGATATCGCGCTGTCCTGCGATCATTTCCTCAATGTAGCCGTTTACGGCCGCGGCGTTCTTCTGCTGTGCGCGGTAGCTGTGGCTGCTGATCTTTGTCGTGATGCGCACGACAAGCAGCACGATGGCGCCCAGCACGACCATGATGGCAAACAGCCGCATGGACAGCACGAGCATCATGGCGATGGTGCCCGTGAGCGAGGTGACGGAGATGAGCATCTGCGTGATGCTGTGCTGCAGCAGCTCGTTCGTCGCCTCGATGTCGTTCGTGTAATAGCTCATGAGGCTGCCGTTCGTATTGGCGTCAAAATAGCTGATGGGCAGCTTCTGCATACGGGCAAACAGCTCCGCGCGCAGCTCACGCATGATGACGGTGCTCGTCTCGAGCATAAGGCGGTTGAGCAGGTAGTTCGTCACGGCGCTGAGGAAATACAGCGTGCCGAGACCGGCCAGCAGGCTCAGATATTTTGCGTAGGTCTCATTCGGCGTGATGCCGCTTTCCTTCAGAAGATTGGTCAGCGGGCGCATGCAGTAGGACGCGCCGATCGTGCAGGCCACATAGGCCAGAATGGATGCCACGGCGCAGATGAGCAGTACGCGGCAGTGACGGAAATAGCGGAACAGGCGGAACAGCGTGTGCAGGGGAGACTGCGCGCGGCGGTAATTCCGAAGCTCAACTCTGGCCATGCTGCTCACCCTCCTCCCGCATCTGGCTGTCATAGACGTCGCGATAAATCTGGCTGCGCTCCATCAGCTCCGCATGCGTGCCGACGTCGGAGAGCTCGCCTTCGTGCAGTACGATGATCCGGTCGCACGAGAGGATCGAGGCGATGCGATGCGCGATGATGATCTTTGTGCTGCCGGGCATGGCCGTTTTCAGCGCGCGGCGGATGTGTTCGTCCGTCGCCATGTCCACGGCGCTCGTGGAGTCGTCGAGGATCAGAATCTTCGGCTGCTTCACAATGGCGCGCGCAATGCGCAGGCGCTGCTTCTGTCCGCCGGAGAGGTTCGCGGCGTTCTGCTCCAGAACGGTCTCATAGCCGTCCGGGAAGCGGTCGATGAATTCGTCCGCGCAGGCGATGGCGCAGGCCTCGCGCAGTTGCTCCTGCGTGGCGTTGGCATTGCCCCAGCGGAGATTCTGCGCGATCGTGCCGGAGAACAGCGCGCCGTTCTGCAGCACCATGGAAACGCCGTCGCGCAGGTGCTCAAGCGTGTAGTCGCGCACATTGCGGCCGCCGACGCGCACGGTGCCGGACAGCGTGTCATAAAAGCGCGGGATGAGATTTACAAGCGTGGATTTGCCCTCGCCGGTGCCGCCGATGATGCCGATGGTCTCACCACTGTTGATATGTACGGTGATATGGCGCAGTGCAAGCTTGTCCGGATCGCCGGAATAGCTGAAGCAGACATCTTCGAAGTCCACACTCCCGTCTTTCACGACGGCGTCGCTCGGCCCGTCCTTGATGTCAACGGTCTCGTCGAGCACCTCATTGATGCGGACGAGGGAGGCATGTGCGCGGGACAGAGCCATAATGAGCCACGTGAGCATCGTCAGAGCGTTGACGGCCTGCGTCGTGTAGGACACCAGACTGACAAGCTCACCTGTAAGCAGGCCCGTTGTCCGGAAAATGATCTCGCGGCCGCCGAAGAGCAGCAGCACGATCGTGCAGCCCCATAGGATGGTCATCTGGATGGGACCGGTCAGCGTGAACAGGCGGGAGGATGACAGCGTTGCCTGCCGCAGATCCTCCGCCGTGCCGCGGAAGCGCTCGGATTCATAATCGCCGCGGACATAGGCCTTGACGACGCGGCTGCTGATGAGGTTTTCCTGCACGGCGCGGTTCATGCTGTCCATCTTCTGCAGCATTTTGCGAAAGCGCGGCTGGCCGATCTTCATGAGGATGGCCAGAACACCGGCCAGGAACGGAATGGAGATCAGAAAGATCACAGCCAGATGCGGCGAGATCGTAAAGGCCATGACCGTGGCCATCAGTACCATAAACGGCGAGCGGATCAGTGTGCGCAGGAACTGCTGCATCGTGTTGCGCACGGTGTTGACGTCCGTCGTGGCACGGGTGATCAGGCTGGACGTTGTAAAATGATCCGTGTTCGCGAACGAGAAGTCCTGAATTTTTCCGAGCAGGTTCGCACGGAGATTTTTGGCAAAGCCCTGACTGGCCACGGCGGAGCAGCGTGCACTCAGAATGCCGCAGGCCATGGAGCAGCAGGCAACGATGACCATGATGATGCCGACTGTCAGAACGAAGCGGTCACGGTTTGCGATAAGTGCCTCCGGAAACAGCTCGCGCAGCATGAAATCCTGCTCCCGGTAGAGGCCGCCGTCCACAATGACGGACATCAGCATCGGGATCAGGACCTCGAGCATGACCTCCAGCCCACCGAAGATCGCGGCGGCCAGGGTCCAGATGCGGTAGCGCCCCAGATTCGGCCAGATGTGGCGGAATGACCCAGGGCGTTTCTTCTTGCTTTCGATGAAGCTCATCCCCTTGAAGAAAATAGTCGTGTCTGAATATTATACCAAACGGTATGTCTTCGTACAAGCCTAAATTTCTATTTTTTGAGAAAAAATTCGATGGGATTTCCTGAAAAATCCCCGAAATCCGCCTCGTCTTTTTCTGCGGTGCTTGCAGCGGAGCGGATGATACAATATACTATATTGGAGTGAATTATAACGATCTTAAGAATATCTTTCGGTTTTGCCTGCTTGTTTCTGCTGCCGTTTTTCGGTAAACTGTAGGGGCAGAAGCGAGAACGCAGGCGGCTGCGCGGAGAGAAAAATGGGGGAGAATGGCATGTATCGGATTCTGGTTTGTGATGACGAGCGGGACATCGTGTCCGCACTGCGGATCTATCTAACGGCGGAGGGCTATGAGGTGCTCGAGGCCTACAACGGCAGCGAGATGCTGCGGCTTGCCGCCATGCAGGAGGTGCATCTCATCCTGCTCGACGTGATGATGCCGGGCATGGACGGGCTGAGCGCCATGGCGGAGCTGCGCAGGACCTCGAATGTGCCGGTCATCCTGCTGACGGCCAAGTCTGAGGACACGGATAAGGTCCTCGGCCTGAATCTCGGCGCAGACGATTATGTGACAAAGCCGTTCAATCCCATTGAGGTCATGGCGCGCGTCCGGTCTCAGCTCCGGCGTTATCTGCAGCTTGGCGGCGGGCAGGTGCTGCCGACGCAGGTGACCATCGGCGGCATCATGCTCGACGACGCCGGACGGACCGTCACGGTCGACGGTGAGCCGGTCGCGCTGACGCCGACGGAGTTCGACATCCTGCGTCTGCTCATGCAGCATGCGGGCACAGTCTTCTCTCCGCGCGAAATTTATCGCCGTGTCTGGGGCGATTCGCCCGTCGGCGTGGAGAACGCCGTGGCGGTGCACATCCGGCATCTGCGCTCGAAGATCGAGATTGATCCCACCGAACCGCGCTATCTCAAGGTTGTGTGGGGCAAGGGATACAAAATGGAGGAACGACGAAATGAAAAAGCTGCAAGATAACCTCGCGGCGCGGATCGCCGCATCCGTCATACTGACCGTGAGCTTCCTGCTCACGCTGCTCAGCACGGCGGGCATCGTGCTGCTGGCTTCCTATCAGGCCTATAACGACGGCGGCGCGCAGCTGCGTACATCCTATCTGCATGCGGCAGGAGTCCAGGAATACTACGACCATGTCGAACCGGTGCTGGAGGGACTTGTCCATGAGCCGCAGAGCTATCAGAATTACCTGAACAGCTTGAATGTCCATGTCGATGTGAAGACGACGGACGGAACAACCGTGTTTTCCAATGCAAAGGAAGGGGAGACGAGCCTCCTTGAGGACCCCTTCAGCTATACGTTCACGACCGGAGAAACGAAGCTCTGGAAGAATACGTTCTCGGATGCGGAAAAGGCCCAGCGCGCGCTGGAACGTTTCCCATACCAGATCGAGGACTATGAGATCGAGGCGTCGCCATTTGAATACAGCACGTCCTATTCGCCGATCGACGAAAGCCTCGGCGACGCGCTCGACGAAACCCTATCCGGCTTAGAGTCCTATTACCCGATGCTGAAGATCTGGTATTATCCCGAGGGGAGCCTGACCGAGGTAGAGGTCGGCGTGACGCTGGCTGCAGCCCCGATCGGGAACGATTCGGTCGCCGTCACGGCGCGCTGGATCGATCTGCTGATCGCCATGCGCGTGTGGCTCATCCTCATCCTTGTGCTTTCCGCGGCCTGCTGCGTGGCCAGCTTTGCCTTCCGCCTGCGCACGGCGGGCCATAAGCGCGGAACCGCGGGCATCACACTCCGCTGGCTCGATCGGATGCCGTTTGAGGCTTATCTGCTGGCCCTCGCCGCAGTTGTGCTCATCATCGTCTTTCTTGCCAGTGCAAAGGGGGAGCTGTGGTCGATCGCACCGGCCGCTGTCCTCCTCTGCTTTCTGCTTCAGACCCTCCCCATGACGATCGCCGCACGCTGCAAGGCGCACACCATGTGGCGCAATACGCTGCTGCGCCGTCTGCTGGACTGCATCCCCGGCGTGCTGCGGCGGCTTGCGGCGGTGATCCGGCGCGTGATGCCGAAGCTCCCGCTTGTCTGGACGGCTCTCGTGTGCTGGCTGGCCCTTAGCCTGCTGGAGCTCGGCTTTCTGATGGCCGGGGCCTATGCTGTTCTCTGGATCGTGGAAAAGGTCGTGTTCACGCCTCTGGTCGTGCTGTTCCTGCTGGACCTGCGCCGCCTGCTGGACGGGAGCAAGCGGCTTGCCGAGGGTGATCTGGATCATTCGGTCGCGACGGACCATATGTTCTCTCCGCTGCGCAGACAGGCCAACTATCTCAACGGCATCCGCGACGGGATGCGCAATGCCGTAGAGGAGAGAATGCAGAGCGAGCGGATGAAAACGGAGCTCATCACGAACGTCTCGCACGATATCAAAACGCCGCTGACGTCCATCGTGAACTACGCCGGCCTGCTGCAGCGCGATGGCCTTTCCTCGCCGGACGCGCCGGAGTACCTCGAGGTGCTCGTGCGTCAGAGCACGCGGCTGAAAAAGCTGACGGAGGACCTCATCGAGGCCTCCAAGGCGGCGACCGGCAATCTGACGGTCCATCCGGAGGCAGTTGATGCCCACGTCCTGCTCGGTCAGGCGGAGGCGGAGTATGCCGACCGGCTGCAGAATGCGAAGATCGAGCCTGTTTTTGATCTGCGCGCCCAGCGGTTTTGTGTGCAGGCGGACGGGAGGCTCCTCTGGCGGGTGTTCGACAATCTGCTGAGCAATATCTGCAAGTACGGCCTGCCCGGCTCGAGGGCCTATCTCCGCACGGAGGAGCGCGGCGAACTGCTGCGCATCACGTTCCTGAATATCTCCCGCGACGCCCTGAATATTCCCGCCGAGGAGCTGATGGAGCGCTTCGTCCGCGGTGATGCCTCTCGCAGCACGGAGGGCAGCGGCCTCGGCCTCTCCATCGCACGCAGCCTGACGGAGCTGCAGGGCGGCACATTCACGATCGCCATTGAGGGGGACCTGTTCAAGGCCTCCGTGGAGCTTCCGCTGACAGAAGAATAAAACCTGCGGCCCGGACATTTGTCCGGGCCGCTCAGCTTGTCAAAAAAGTCCCTTCGGGATTTTTCGCCAAACTGCTTTCAGAATTGCAAAATAAGTTTTTGTATTTTTATTTTGCAATTCTGCCGCTGCGGCGGGTGATTGAACGCGAAAGGACACCCTGACG
>OJRC01000148.1_pt1 | contig 57915 bp, 47 predicted proteins | sample 1599081 | NCBI WGS metagenome assembly OJRC01 (sample SAMN03922519, study PRJEB24848) | human gut metagenome | isolation source: stool sample | host: Homo sapiens | place: Germany | collected 2010-02 | reverse complement strand
GGCCTTTGGTGCGCAGCATAACAGGCAAACGGGTACATTCCGTCTGTACCGAGCCAGTCGGCGGGTACGCCATGACAGCTTTTCCCCATAGGGGAAAAGCCGAGCGAGAACTACCGCGCCGTAAAACAGGTTTAGCAGCTTGTGGGCGACGACATACAAGGCGGCACAATGATACTCCCGCGTTGAACACCCTCAAAGTATTGCGCGGCGCACCCATAAGCATGGGCCGGGGTGAAACTCCCGTGAGGTTGCAGCTAACAACCGCCCGTTTTGCCTTTTGACGAATATAGTTTATCCATACAGGAAAAGGAGGTTTTTCTAATGGATAAAAAACAGACAATTACAACCGAACGCAAAATAGGGAAAATCACCTATCTTGTTCAAGCGTTGCCGAGTGAAAAGGCAACCGATACAATCCATAAAAAGATTGAAAAACTCATTGTAAAGGATTTGCAGAAAAAGCCCGGAAATCCGGGCTTTTTAGCGTCCGAGTAGTGCATTAGGCGGCGGGATATGGTATAATGATAGCAACACATTATACCTGTTTATTCGGCTGTCGGAAAGGAGGACTAATGTTACAGTCGAATAAAATCACCGCCCTTTACTGCCGTTTAAGTCAAGAGGATATGCAGGCCGGAGAAAGCGGAAGCATACAGCACCAAAAAATGATACTTCAACGCTATGCGGACGAACACCATTTTTTGAACACAAAGTTTTTTGTGGACGACGGATTTTCCGGCGTGAGTTTTGAGCGCGAGGGGCTGCAAGCGATGTTGCAGGAAGTGGAAGCCGGACGAGTGGCGACGGTCATTACCAAAGACCTTTCCCGTCTTGGCAGAAACTATCTGAAAACGGGCGAACTCATAGAGATTGTATTTCCCGAAAACGGAGTACGCTATATCGCGATCAACGACGGAGTTGACACAGCGCGGGAGGATAACGAGTTTACCCCCTTGCGGAACTGGTTTAACGAGTTTTACGCCCGCGACACAAGCAAGAAAATCCGCGCAGTTAAACAGGCACAGGCGCAAAAAGGCGAGCGCGTCAACGGGGAATATCCATACGGCTATATCCCAGACCCGAACAACCGCCACCACCTTATACCCGACCCGGAAACCGCGCCGATTGTCAAACAGGTTTTCGCTATGTTTGTTAGCGGCGTGCGTATGTGCGAAATCCAAAAATGGCTTGCGGAAAACAAAGTCTTGACGATTGGAGCGTTGCGCTATCAGCGTACAGGACAGGCGCGGTATCAGCGGGCAATGATCGCCCCCTATACTTGGCCGGACAAAACGCTCTATGACATATTAGCAAGGCAGGAATATTTAGGGCATACCATAACCGCGAAAACTCACAAGGTATCCTACAAGTCGAAAAAGACCCGGAAGAACGAAGAAGAACAACGCTATTTCTTCCCAAACACCCATGAGCCGCTTGTTGACGAGGAAACCTTTGAACTTGCGCAAAAGCGGATTGCTACCCGCCACCGCCCGACAAAAGCAGCGGAGATTGATATTTTTTCCGGCTTGCTGTTTTGCGCTGGTTGCAGACATAAGATGTATTACCAACAGGGCGTAAATATCGAGCCGCGCAAGTTTTCCTATTCTTGCGGCGCATGGCGCAACAGGGCAAGGACAGGCAGCGAGTGTACCTCTCATTATATCCGCAAAAACGTACTTCTTGATTTAGTGCTGGAAGATATGCGGCGGGTTTTGCGGTATGTTAAGGAACACGAACAGGACTTTATCTGTAAAGCTACCGAGTACGGCGACATGGAAGCGAGAAAGGCATTAGCGCAGCAGCAAAAGGAACTTTTCAAAGCACAGGCGCGTATGACCGAACTTGACACGCTTTTCCGCAAGCTGTATGAGGACAACGCATTAGGCAGACTGACAGATGAACGGTTTGTGTTTCTAACTTCCGGCTATGAGGACGAAAAGAAATCCCTTGCCGCAAGGATAGACGAGTTACAACAGCAGATCGCAACCGTTACCGAGCGAAAAAGGGATATATCAAGGTTTATTCAGATTGTCGGGAAATACAGCGACATACAGGAATTGACCTATGAAAACGTCCATGAGTTTATCGACCGTATTTTGATACATGAATTAGACCGGGAAACCAACACCCGGAAAATCGAAATCCATTATAGCTTTGTCGGACAGGTTGATACCGAGCAGGAGCCGACGCAAGTTGTCAACCATGACCGCCGCAACATGGTAGATGTAAAAAGTATCGCTATCTAACCCCAGCAAAAGCCGGCCCTGGCTTTATTTTCAAAATGGAAAAATCTCAAACCAGAAGGCTTTTCGCCCTTTGGGCGATATGCTCCGCTGTCAGGCCATATTCCTCGAACAGCTCGTCCGGGTTCCCGGACTTTCCAAACTTATCTTCAATACCCACCGCGGCAAATTTTGCATTGGTCCTGCCCATCAGAGCCTCTGCCGTGGCGGATGCCAGGCCGCCAATCAGCGAATGCTCCTCTGCCGTAACAACGGCGCCGCATTTTTCAGCCCACTCCAGAACCGTCTGCGCATCATACGGCTTGATGGTGTGCACATTCAACACAGCAGCGCTTATCCCCTCCTGTGCCAGCATATCGGCCGCCGCAAGCGCGCGCTGCACCATCAGGCCCGTGGCCACAATGGCAACGTCCTTTCCCTCGCGCAGCACATTTGCTTTGCCAGGCACGAACGGCGTATCTTCACCAGTGAGGATAGGGCACACAGGGCGCGCCACACGCACATACACCGGACCCTCTATCTCTGCCGCGGCACGCACGGCCTTCTGAGTCTCCAGCGCATCGCAGGGCACCAGCACCGTCATATTGGGCAGCACACGCATCAGGGCAATGTCCTCAATGCTCTGGTGGCTGCCGCCGTCTTCGCCCACCGAAAGGCCGGAATGCGTCAGGCAGAACTTCACGTTGGCATTCACATACGCCACGCTATTCCGAATCTGCTCGTAGGCGCGCCCAGCGCCGAACAGTGCAAAGGTGGAAACGAATGGCACCAGTCCTTCATGTGCCATACCCGCAGCCGCACACACCATATTGGCCTCAGCGATACCGAAGTCAAAAAAGCGCTGCGGATACTGCGCCTTAAATAACTTTGTCATCGTGGCGCCCGCCAGGTCTGCGTCCAGCACTACTACTTTTTCATTTGTTCTGCCAAGTTCGCACAGCTCTTCGCCATAGGCGATCCTCAAAGATTTTCCTTCAGCCATCGTCCTGCACCCCCAGTTCTACAAGCGCCTTTTCATATTCTTCCCGGCTGGGCGCTTTGCCATGCCAGCCCACCTGGTCTTCCATAAAGGACACGCCATGCCCCTTGTGTGTCTCGCAGCACACAAACAGGGGCCTGCCCTCATGCGGCGTATTCAGCGCCTTCACAATGGCCCCGATGTCGTGGCCGTTCTCCACCTTCACACAGGCGAAGCCAAAAGTCTCATATTTTTTCACAGGATCTCCGATGCTCATCACTTCATCGTTTCTGCCGTCTATCTGAAGGCCGTTGTGGTCCAGAATAACGGTGAGGTTATCCAGCTTATAATGGGCGGCGCTCATCGCAGCCTCCCACACAAGGCCCTCCTGCATTTCTCCGTCACCCACAAGGGCGAATACGCGGTGGTTTTCCCCTTTATATTTTGCAGCCATGGCAAGGCCGCCCGCAATGGAAACGCCCTGCCCAAGAGAGCCGGTGTTCACATCTACGCCCGCCGTTTTGCGCATGTCGGGGTGCCCCTGCAGATGGCTCGCCGTTTTGCGCAGCGTCCACAGCTCTTCCCGCGGGAAGAAGCCCTTATCTGCCAGCACTGCATACAGCGCCGGGCACGCATGCCCTTTCGAGAGCACAAAGCGGTCTCTTTCTTCCCAGTGCGGGGCCGCGGGATCTACCTTCATGACATTATAATACAGCGCCATCAAAATCTCCAGGCATGAAAGTGAACCACCCGGATGGCCGGATTTTGCGCAGCACAGCATCTTCAGGATGTCCGCGCGAAGGTGTTTTGCCTTCTCCTGCTGCAATGCAAGTTCCATATCCAACAACCTCCCTTTATTCCGACACAGAAGAAGCCTTGTTCTTCAGCATCACATCATGCGCACCGCCTTCTACAATACTGGTGGAAGAAACCACCGTCAGGCGCGCTTTTTCCTGCAGCTCAGGAATGGACAGTGCGCCGCAGTTGCACATGGTGCTGCGCACCTTGGCAAGGGTGACGCTGACGCCGTCCTTCAATGCACCGGCATAAGGCACATAGCTGTCCACGCCTTCTTCAAAGCTCAGCTTCTGCGCGCCGCCAAGGTCGTACCGCTGCCAGTTGCGCGCACGGTTCGAGCCCTCGCCCCAATATTCTTTCACGAACTGGCCGTTTATTTTCAGCTTGTTGGTGGGGCTTTCGTCAAAGCGTGAGAAATAGCGCCCCAGCATCACAAAATCCGCCCCCATGGCAAGCGCCAGGGTGATGTGATAGTCGTGCACAATGCCGCCGTCCGAGCAGATGGGCACATAAATGCCTGTCTCTTTGAAATATTCATCGCGCGCGGCCGCCACCTCAATGGTGGCTGTGGCCTGCCCGCGGCCAATGCCCTTGGTTTCGCGCGTAATGCAGATGGAACCGCCGCCAATGCCTATCTTCACAAAATCGGCCCCGGCCTCGGCCAGAAAACGGAAACCGTCGCGGTCCACCACATTGCCCGCGCCCACCTTTACCGTGTTGCCATAGCGCTCGCGTATCCATTTCAGCGTGCGCGCCTGCCACTCGCTGAAGCCCTCGGACGAATCAATGCACAGCACGTCCGCACCGGCTTCCACCAGGGCGGGCACGCGCGTCTCGTAGTCGCGCGTATTGATGCCCGCGCCCACCACATAGCTCTTGTTCTTATCCAGCAGCTCGTTCACATTCTCTTTGTGGGAATCATAGTCCTTACGGAACACGATATACTGCAGATGCTGGTTCTCGTCGATAAGGGGCAGCGCATTCAGCTTATTATCCCAAATGATATCGTTCGCCTTTTTCAGCGTCGTATCCGCCGGGGCAGTGACAATATGCTCAAACGGCGTCATAAACTCTGTGACCGGCACGTCCGGGCTCATGCGTGAAACGCGGTAGTCTCTGCTGCCAATGATGCCAAGCAGCTTGCCATGTGCCGTGCCGTCATCCGTGACGGCTACGGTAGAATGGCCGGTGCGCTGTTTCAGCTCCAGAATATCTGCCAGCGTGGCGTCCGGACGAACATTGGAATCGCTGGTAATGAACCCCTTTTTATAGCTTTTCACCCGCGCGATCATAGCTGCCTCGTCCTCTACGCTCTGTGAGCCGTATACAAAGGAAACGCCACCCTCTTTCGCCAGTGCAATCGCCATGGTATCGTTCGAAACAGACTGCATGATAGCCGACACCATCGGGATATTCATAGAGAGTGGACATTCTTCCTGCCCCTTTTTATATTTTACAAGCGGGGTCTTCAGGCTTACGGCCGCCGGGATGCACGCGGCGGAAGAATACCCCGGCACAAGCAGGTACTCTCCGAACGTGCGGGAGGGTTCGCTGAAATAAGTTGCCATCGTCTCGTTCTCCTTTTCTGTGTTCCTGCAGGGCGGGCGGTTTTCCCGCCCCTCTTTTCGATTTTTCTTTATCGTACCACAATTCGCCTGTTTTCGAAAGCCTTGTTTTATTTCACCCCGCGCCGAAAAAAGCCGCAGGCGCTAACGCTTTTGTGGGCAAAACATACAAAAAGCCCCCGTGTGCCTTGCACGGGGGCTTTTTGCCTTGTGAAATGGAGTTTGAAAAGATTGTGCGGCACCCGGAAACCACAGGTAGGAGAAGACTGTGGCGGAGGAGAGGGCCCGCACCCGATGAAAAAGTGCACTTGCAGAAGCCTTGTAACTTCCTTGCAACTAAATTGTAACTCTTTTGTCATTGAATGTCAAGGGCGTTTTGTCATTAATTTGTAAAGAATTTGTGAAAAAGCCACGATATCTTGTCCCTTCTTTTGCTCAAACGCCCAAGAATGGCCCTTGCAGGCATTTTCTGCCGTTAAAGCTGCTTGCGGAAAGCAAAATTCTTATTGAAAAAACAGGTTTGCCTCAAAATGCTTTTCCCCTTCGCTTTCTCCCACAAAATAATAGCCATTTTCCACCTGGCCGCGGCACAGCATAAAGCTGCTTCCCATGGGCACTTCCCTGTGGTAAGCCAGCACCAGGCGGCATATGTCTCTGCTTTTCATCTGGGAAAGCGGCACATGGTCGCACAGGATATCGGCATACTGTGTATTGTTCAAATGCTCATTTATGTCACAGCGCGAGAACCCGGCCGTCACCCGCCCTGCCGGCACAGTCTCCGCCTTCGCCAGTTCCAGCTTTGCCGCCTGCTGCGGGGGCAGCGTGAAGGGGATGGGCAAAGCCTCTGGCGCCTTGCGCAGGATGTGCTTTGTCCCTGTATCCACCAGCACCCAGCGCGTGTCCACTTCGCACGCCAGCTTACCCGTGCGGGCGTCATAAAATCGCGTCAGGCGGTAATAGGTGGCGCGCTGGGGCGCGCTGGGGCATGTCACGGCATGCACCTCGTCACCGGTGTGCATCTGCTGATGCCATTGGACGGAAAGCTTTGCCAGCAGAAACGCCGTATGCGTCTGTTCATATACCTGTGCTGTAAGGCCCAGTACATTACAGTGATCTGTGGATATTTGCTGAGCCCGGCGCAGCACAGAGCCAGGCGTAAAACGGCGCATGCAGTCTGCTTCATGGTCATGGATGATAAAATTTTCTTCGAACCTGTCCGGCGTCATATTTTTGTTCCCTCTTTTCAGTTCATTTGGCAGCACGGCCAAGGCACTGCGCCAGCCTGCCTGCGCGCAGCACATCCCCGCCAACCAGCGTGATGCCAAGGTCTTTCGCACGCTGATATACGGCCGGGCTGTCGCGGCGCGGGTCTGCCGCAGTGACCACCACTGCGCGGGCCGCCTCGCCGCCGAAGCGGCGGCAAAGCACCTCTATCTCAGAGAGCGCCAGCGGCGAAGGCGAGGCCATTTTGCACGAGATGAATACCGGCACCGTACCCGCAACGCACATCACGTCTATTTCATTGCGCGTAGGGCGGGCCACCTCGTCTCCGCTGGCGTCCCACTCTATCACCGCGCTGGTCCGCACATCGCAGAAAGCCCCTGCCTCGCGCGCTGCAAAAAAGCACGCAAGCTCCAGCCAGATGCCGTCGTTCTGCAAACTTCGCATCATGCGCCTATCCGCATAACGGAAAGAAACCGTCCTATCCAGGGCAAGCTCTTTCAATGCACCGGCTTTCTCCAAGCGCTCAAGCAGTCCCGTTTCACAGCGCGATGTGAACTGGCCGTTCACCTTTATCTGCGCGGGTGCATGCACGCGAAGGGTATCCTTCTCTGCGTCTGCCGCCTGCAGCCAGCGCACCAGCCTACCCCACCGGGTCGGAGACTCCATCACCATGGAAAATATATCTTTTGCCTGCTGTTCAAACCCGTGGTCCATCCTCTCCAGTCCATAGTGCCCGCACCCGGCAAGCCTCGCCCCCGAAAGCGCCAGCACATCCTCCGCACGGAACTGCGGCATGTGGAATTGCTGCGCCAGGGCATCGCAGCCGCCAAGGTTGATGAAGCGGCCGCGCCGGGCATCGATATAAAAGCCAGGCAAATGCTTTTCCCTGCACACAAGACCGGCAATCAGCAGGACAAGGTCCCGCCCGCCGGTAAAATCAAACACGCAGCCCGTGTAATCCTGCGCGACCGCCAGCAGCACGCGTTCAATGGCCGCGGGGTTTGCTGTATCCATATAATAAAACCGCGTTTCCACACGCAGGCCGCGGCTTTGGAACAGGCGGCCCACTGCACGCTCTTTTCTTAGGGAAGAATCTCTCTCGTCACACAGGTACACCACGCGTTTTGGGCAAAAAATGCAGCCTGCCAGCACATTTTCCAGCGGCTCTTTATCATAAAGTTCTACCAGCGTACGCATAAAGCCCCCTTGTGCATTGCCGGCCATAAAGGCGCGCAATTCTCCTTATCAGCGCCGCAGCCATGTGTAAAGAATGCTTCCGTCATTCAAACACAGCCACCGGTATCTATTGTAAACCGATGTGCCGTCCGGTGCAAGCAGAAATCTGTTTTTCATCTTTCTTTGTCCCAGCAGATGTGCCAGAACAGGCCCGCTTTTCCACCTCGGCTTTCCTCTTCTTTTCGCACTTCACCGTTTGGGCTTTTCCATAAGGGCCATACTAAAACCGGCAGCTGCCATATTTCAAAGAAAGGAGGGCAACAGGAGTGCAGACAGAAAAAATGCGCGCGTTTATTCTGCATGTACTATACTGGTGCATCATTGCCGGGCTGATATATGTCTGTGCCAAATACCTTCTTCCTGCCCTGACCCCATTTGTAATTGGTTTTTGCATCGCCTTTCTTTTGAAGCCGCTGATCAACCACCTCACGAAAACCACCCAGCGCGCCCGCAGGCTCGTGGCCGCATGCTGCCTTACCGTATTTTACGTTCTGGCCGCTACGCTGCTGATTGTGCTGGGCACGCGCCTTGTAATATTTCTGCAGGATACAATCGCGCTTCTTCCCGGCATCTATGACAGCTATATGGCCCCTGCGCTGGATGAAGTGCAGCTGGCCGTCGAACACTTTGTATCTGCGCTGGACCCCATGCTTCTGGATTTCATTTCCAGCGCCGGGCAGAGCATAGACCAGACTCTTTCCGGCCTTGTAATGGATCTTTCGAAAGGCGCGCTTAGCATTATTACAGGGCTGGCAGGCAGCCTGCCGGCCTTTGTAATGAATTTTCTTCTTACCGTCATCTCTTCTTTTTTCTGCACCATGGATTACTACACCATCACTTCCTTTTTTGCACGGCTGCTGCCGCAAAAGGCGCGCAGCACCCTGTTTGCCGTAAAGAGAAGCGGCGTGGATATTCTGCTCAAATTCGGGAAAGCGTATGCTCTTTTGCTCATGCTGACGTTTGCCGAGCTTCTGATAGGCCTTACCCTGCTGAAGGTGCAGTATGCCTTTCTGCTTTCGGCAGTGATTGCCCTCGTGGATATTCTGCCGGTGCTCGGCACCGGCACCGTACTGGTGCCGTGGGCACTGGGGGCGCTTATCACAGGCAACGGGCCGCTCGGCGCCGGGCTTTTGATTCTGTATGCCATTATCGGTGTTGTGCGCCAAACGCTGGAGCCGCGCGTTGTCGGCCAGCAGATAGGCCTGTACCCTTTGGTAACGCTGATCAGTATGTTTCTGGGCGCGAAGCTGTTCGGCTTTGCGGGGCTGTTCGGCCTGCCGGTAGCCGTCACCATCTTTGTGCAGCTTCAGCGCACCGGCAAAGACCAAAGTGCCAGCACCGACAGCGCACAGCTATAAAATAAAAAAGGTCGCCGGGGCGGGGAAAACATACTTTTCCCCCGCCCCGGCGTACAAATTTCTCCTAACATACACGGGAAGCGGCTGGCAACACTCTGCATATCACCTGAATGGGCGAAAGAGCCGGGAATGTTACTGCGCCTCGGCCTCCTGCGCCTCCATCTCTTCCTGCCGTTCAACAAGGGCTTCCCAGCGGGCCTCCAGCTCTGTTTCATGGAAGCGGGCGTCGTCCAGCCCGTCACATACCTCGCGCAGGCGGATATGGTCGCGCAGCACTTCCGGGTCATTCACCGCGGCCTCAAGGTCCATAATTTTCAATGTCAGGGCCTCCAGTTCATCCTCCACGGCTTTGATTTCCTGGCGCAGCTGCGCTTTTTTGCGCCGCTGCTCTTTGCCCCACACAGGTTTTTCGGCCTTTTCCTCCTTCTTCTGCACCGGCATGGACGTGTCGCGGCGCATCATGGCGTCATAATCGGCGTACAGGGTGGCCGTGCCGTCTTCCAGATACAGCACAGGGCAGCCCAGGCTGTTCATTAGGTAACGGTCGTGCGTGACGAGAAGCAGCGTGCCCTCATAGGCGCGCAGCGCCTCGCCCAGATGCTCACGCGTGTAAATATCCAAATGGTTGGTGGGCTCGTCCAGGAACAGCAGGTTCGGCTTTTCCAGCAATATCTCGGCAAAGCGCAGGCGGGCCAGCTCGCCGCCGGAGAGCGCGCTGCACGGCTTAAACACATCCTCGCCTTTGAAATCCAGCCGGGCAAGATGGCTGCGCACCTCCAGCTCTGTCATTTGGGGATATTTATCCCAGATGGCGCTCTCCACTGTGCCGGCGCGGCGAAGCTGTTGCTGCTCGAAAACAGCCGGCTTTGCCCCGGCGCCATAGCGCACACTGCCCTGCGTGGGGCGCAGCCTGCCGTCCAAAACACGCAGCAGCGTCGATTTTCCCGCGCCGTTCGGCCCGGCTATGATAAGGCGCTCGCCGCGGTGCACCGTATGCGTAAAGTGCTGCACCAGCCAGCGGCCGCCCAAAGCAATGCCAATATCCTTTGCCACCACAAGGTCGTTATAAGGCGTGACATCGAAGGTAAAGCGAAATTTCAGCCCCTGCCGCTCGCCTTTGGGGGCCGCAGTTATCTCCAGCTTTTCCAATTGCTTGCGGCGGCTTTGTGCCATTTTGGTGGTGGAGGCCCGTACAAGGTTTCGCGCAATATAATCTTCCAGCTTTTTTGCCTTTTCCACATCGGCGTCGTGCTGCTTCTGCCGCAGGGCGTCAGCCGCCTGCCTCTGGGGCAGATAGGCGGAATAATTGCCCTTGTAAACGGAAAGGGCGTGGTCTTCTACCTCAAAAATGCGCGTGCATATCTCATCCAGAAAATAGCGGTCGTGGCTGACTACCAGCACCGCGCCGGAATAAGACTTCAAATACCCCTCCAGCCACTCCATGGTGACAAAATCCAGATGGTTTGTGGGCTCGTCCAAGATGAGAATATCCGGGCTTTGCAAAAGCAGCTTCGCAAGGCGCAGGCGCGTGTGCTCGCCGCCAGAGAGGACACCCACGCGCTTTCCCCATTCAGCCTGCGGGAACGCCATACCGTTCAATATTTTTTTGATGCGCGTATCTATCCCGTAACCATCTGCCGCGTCTATCACGGCCTGAAGCTCACTGTGGCGTTGCACAAGCGCCGGGGTATTGCCCTGCGCCATCTGTGCCTGTACCTGCTGCAGCTCCCGCATGGCGGCCAGCACAGGTGCAAACGCCTCCTGCATTTCCTCATATACCGTGCGCTGTGGATGCAGTGCGGCGTTCTGTTCCAGATAGCCCACGCGCACACCGCGGGCAAAGCTCAGCTCGCCCGCATCCGGCTCATATTCGCCGGTGATGAGCTTCAAAAGCGTTGTTTTACCAGCGCCGTTCTGGCCGATAATCCCGATGCGGTCCTGTTCGTTCACATCAAAGCTGATGTCCGCGAGGCACAGCTCGGCGCCAAAATATTTCTGTATTCCATTTGCCTGTAACAACATAACCTGTCATCCCTGTTTTATGAGAGTGCCGTGCGAAAAGCGGCCTGAAAAAGCCCCGCCGGGCCGGCGGGGCTTTCTGCTTTTGCCGTTCACACATGCTCGTTGCACCACGCCAGAATATCTTCATAAACTTCGGCGCGGTTCGTCTCATTGATGATTTCGTGCCGCCCGCCGCTATACAGCTTCAGCGTCACGTCTTTTATACCCGCTTCCCGCATGGAGCTATATACCCTCTCAACGCCCTTCCCATAGCTGCCCACCGGGTCCATATCGCCGGAGAACAGGGCAATGGGCAGGCCCTTCGGAAGTTTTTGTGCAAAGCCTGCGGCATTCACATCCCGCACCATATGCATCAGCTCATGAAAGGCACTTACCGTAAATACGAACGTGCACTTTGCATCGTTTGCATACCGTTCCACGATATCGGTGTCGCGGCTGATCCAGTCATAGGGCGTGGCGGGCGAAGCCACCCGCTTGAGGTATGCGCCGAAAGCCAGCTTCTGCACAAAGCCGGAACGGTATTGCGGGCCCTTCAGCTTTGCCAGCAGCGAGGTGAGCGCAAGGCCCACGCCTGCCAGCGGGTTTGGCCCGCCGGTGCCGCTGAGCACAAGGCCAGACAGCGTTTCGGGGTATGTGGCTGCATACAGCCGGGCAAAAAAGCTGCCCATACTGTGCCCCAGCAAAATAAGTGGTATACCTGGCCAACGCTTGCTGGCGAGGCTGTTCATGCGGTGCAGGTCCTGCAGCACAAATTTGCGGCCATCCCGGGCGGCAAAATAGCCGTCCACCCCGTTTTCCCCGCTGGTAGCGCCGTGGCCAAGATGGTCGTTTCCGCACACCGCATATCCGTTTTCCACAAGAAAACCGGCGAAATCGTCATAGCGGCCCACATATTCACACATGCCGTGCGAAAGCTGCACAATGGCCTTGGGCGAAACACCCGGCTGCTCGTAAAAATACCCGGCCACGCTGTCCAGACCGCTTGCGGAATCAAACCTGATGGCGCTTTTCTTTACTTCCGACATGTTCCAACTCCTCCGGCTCCATCACAATGCGGTAAAGTTCTTCCAGCCCATGGATGACATGGGCTGGCTTTACGCCTTCCGGCAGGCCTCCGTCCGCATAATCGCACCAGCAGGCGGCAAGCCCTGCGTTCTGCGCGCCGGCGATGTCTGCTTTGAGGGAATCGCCTATCATCAAAACCTTTTCGCGGTTCTCGACCCCAAGCGTGGAGAGGGCCCTGTCGAATATCTTGCGGGCCGGCTTTGAGGCCCCCACGCGGGAGGACACGAACACGCCGTCAAAATACGGCGCAAGGCCCGAGCGCTCCAGCCGGCCGGCCTGCACTTTATCCACCCCGTTTGTCACAACGGCCAGGGTGGCTACTTCGGCCAGCTCCTGCAAGACCTCGTGCACCCCCGGGTACACATCGGCCCGTTCGGACAGCCTGGTAAGATAGTGGTCATTCATGGCCACGGCGTCGCCCTGCATGCCGAAACCGGCAAGCAGCTTTTCAAAGCGCTGCACCACCAGCTTTTCCTGACGCACTTCGCCGCGCTCCAGCGCGGCCCAAAGCGCACTGTTTATCTGCTTATATGCTTCCACAGCCTCTTGCGGCCGCTCAAAGCCGTAATATGCCAGTGTCTCACGGATGGCTGCATCCTCGGCTGCGCCGAAGTCCAGCAGCGTGCCGTCCAAATCGAACAGCAGGCAATGGTAGTATGCCACGTCCGCATACCCCCTTTGCAAAAATTATATAGTGTTATTATCCAACATTTGGTGCGGTTCGTCAAGCATCTCCCGCTGTCGAAGAGCCTTGAGAAAACGCCCCGGCCGCTGCGCCCTCTTTGACGGAGGATGCAGCGGCCGGGGCGCGGCATTTTATTCCTGTATAATCTCGTCCTCACACGACGCGCCGCCGGGCACACGGGCAGGCCGGGCACATTCACAGCCGCATACGGGCGGCTCTTCTTTCGGTATCACTGCCATGCCGTTCCCGTCAGGGCCCTCGCCGTTTTCATGGGGCGGGGTGTCGTTCCAGCTGGTAAGGTCGTTGTTTTCTGTATCGCCGTCACACAGCGCAAGGTCTTCACGCGGTATGCTTTCTGCAAACTGGTTATGTTCTGCCATGAGCAAAGCGCCTCCTTTGCTCTTATCCTATGCGCAGGAATGGGTTCAGGTGTCGAATTCGCCCTTTACACTGCGCTGGAACAGCCGGCGAAGCGCCTCGTCGGCGTCTGCATGCAGATACAAAATATCATATACCGTCCGGCTGATGGGCAGTTCCACTTCATTCACAGCCCCCAGCTTGACAAGCGCTTTTGCCGTGGGCACCCCCTCGGCAAGCTCGTGAAAAGCCTGCCCGCGGATGAAGCTTTCGCCAAAGCGGCGGTTGTGGCTGTGCACAGAAAACAACGTGGCCTCATAATCTCCCAGATGACACAGCCCATAGGCCGACAGTTCACTGCCGCCCATCGCGTGGATAAGCCGCGCCACCTCTCTGGCACCGCGCGCCATCAGGGCGCCCTTCATGCTGGAAAGTCCGCGGCCGTCCAGCATTCCTGCCGCAATGCCAATGACGTTTTTTGCAGCCGCGCCCAGCTCTGTGCCCACAAGGTCGTGCCCCTTATACAAGCGAATTAAATCGGACGAAAAGGCATCCACCACACGCGCAGTGGTCGCCTCATCCTCACTGTCCACCACCATGCAGTTGGGGATGCCAGCGGTAAAATCCTGCACATGGCCGGGGCCTGCCCATACGGCAAGCGCCACAGGCTGATGCACCTCCTCCAGAAACACCTGCGTCAGGCGTTTGCCCGTCTCGCACTCCAGCCCTTTCATACACAGGATGAACGTCTTGCCCGAAATGGGAAAGGCGTTCAGCCGCCTTGCAAATGCGCGCAGCTGCTGCGCACTGATGGAGATAACCACGGTATCTGCAAATTCCAGCGCACGGGCAAGCTCCGGCTGTGTATGCACGTTTTTGGGCAGGGCCACATAGCTGTTCGCGCGCGTTTTGCAAAGCTGCGCGAACCCTCGCGAGCCCTCACGCCCCCAAAGGGCCACATTGTGCTTCTGCCCGTGGTACCATGCCAGAAACGAGCCCCAGCGCCCGCAGCCAAGCACTGTGATATTCATGCGCCCGCCCCCTCTTCGCATGCCCTGTGGGCCAGCAGCCATGCGCAAAGCGCATGTACGTCCTGCGCGCAGAACACAGGCGAAAACGGCGCCAGCTCCTGCGCGCTGCCATAGCCGTACAGCGCGCCCACCGCGGGCAGGGCGCAATCGCGCGCTCCTTGCATATCGTTTTCACGGTCGCCCACCATTACGGAGCGCCTGCCCGCAAGCTGCGGCTGGCCAAGCACAAGCTGCATCACAGCCGTTTTTGTATCAAGGCTGGCATCCATGCTGGCGCCGCCGATATAATCGAACGCCTGCTCCAGCCCGAAATGCCGCAGCACGCGCAGCGCCACCGGGCGGGGCTTTGATGTGGCCACACACACCGCAAAGCCTGCCTGCCGCAGCATCCGCAGCATCTCCGGCACGCCCTCATACGGCGCGCAGCCGTCCAGGCCGTGTATTTTATACAGCTCCCGATATGTCTCCACAGCCTGCTCCACCCGACTCTGCGGCAGAAGCTGCGCCATGCTGCTGCGCAAAGGCGGGCCCAGAAACGGGCGCAGGCGCTGCTCATCCACGGCAAGACCGAAGGTCTCGAACGTCTTTTTGAAGGTGGCCAGAATTCCCGGTGCGGAATCAATAAGCGTGCCGTCCAAATCGAACAGCACCGCATCAAATTTCTGCATATCCAACCGCGTCCTTTCCAGAGCCGTGCAGCCTGCATCCGGCAAATTTCCTGTGCTGTGGTGCCGCTGCAAAAGGCCCGAAAGATTTTTCTATACTATATCACAATTTTCACACAAAGAAAATGCTTCCTTCCGGTTTTCCGATGCGCACCGCATGTGTTATACTGAAAGCATCAAATTCTGACGCCAGGCGCCGCAGTTTTACCAGAAAAAGGGGGTATCGCCATGCTTCTGCGCAAGCTGCGCCATACAGCCCTGCTGGCGCTGTGCGCCCTTCTGGCAGCCGCCTGCGCGCCGGCGTCCTCCCTGCTGGCCCGTGAAGCCTCAGCGCCGGGCAGCTCACAGGGCGGGCAGGCGCCGCTTTTGGTGCAGGAAGCCCTGCGCGCACGCAGGCACAGTGTGCCGGCCGTGCTGTTGTACCAGTTGCCGGAGCTGCCCAACGGCTGCGAGGCCACCAGTCTTGCCATGCTGCTGGAAAGCTACGGCATTGCCGCCAGCAAGGCGGAGCTTGCTTATCAATATCTGCCCCGCGCAGAGTTTTATGAAGAAAACGGTGTCGTATACGGCCCGGCACCGGAGGAAGCCTATGCGGGCGACCCCGCCGCACAGGGCTACTATTGTTATGCACAGCCCTTGTGCAAGGCCGCAGACCTTTACCTGGAACAGGCGGGCGAAACGCTTCGCGCGCTGGACCTGACAGGCACAGACCCCGCCGGGCTGGAGCGCCTGCTGTGTGAAGGCAGGCCTGTTATTGTGTGGGGCACCCTGCAGTTTGAGCCGCCCCGGCAAAGCACCACACATTCCTGGCTTTTGACAGGGACAGGAGAAGAATATATCCCCTACTCGAACCTGCACTGTATGCTGCTGTATGGCTATGATGAGGAATTTTACTACTTATGCGACCCGCTTTACGGTTATCAGGCTGTGGAAAAAGCAAAGTTCGCCGCCATATACGGGCAGATGGGGCGCCGCGCCATGGCGCTGGATGCCCCGTCTGCCATGCCTGCGCGCATGGCAGAATAGGAACTCACCAATAAGCCGGGGGGCTGCAAAAAAACACCTGCAGAGGATGGCTAGGCCCCCTGCGGGTGTCTTTTTTGCTGCTGCACGGTGCTGCATCATTTAGAAATATCCCTGTTGCCCACTTGCCTGTCTGCCGCTGACGGTTTGGGCACTGATATATGGGCAAATAGGCCGAACCGGCTATGGTGTCCCCTCTGGCGGCAGACATAAAATATCCTTTGCTTTCACAGCCGCTGCGCTTAAAAAGGAAAGGGCCCTTCATCACATCAATACAGCCTTATACCCGTGCGTTTTGTCGCCGGTAATGGCAATAAAATACGATTCACCGAAGCTGGCTTCCCATGAGACAGGCTCCAGATATCTGGTTATCTCTTTCGGATAGATGTTTTCATAATTGGGGGCCACATATTCCGTTATGATTCTAAATTGCACCGAAAGCCCTACCGCATCGGAGGAACTGTTCAGCTCCTGCCTGTTCCATACCAGGATATTGGAAGAATCATGTTCCAGCAACGATTTATCCGCATTTGATATGCCGCCGCTGTATTCGGAGCCGTCTGCGCAGTAATCAAACACCAGCAAGCCAACATCCTCTTTTATATCGAACTGTATGTGCACAGCTATTTCGTCGGCAGCGGGCACATACTCACCATAGAGCATCTGTTTGTATAATATGAGGCCCAGCCCTAATACAGCCGCTATTGCAACCGCTATCCCGATTTTCTTTTTCCCCATTTTGGCCCTCCTTTTCTCGGGCTGAAAATTATAGAATCGGCATTTTTCTCGGCGCACATGATACCACAGCACTTTAGCGCCGTTATTTCTTTTATCCTGCTTGCCGGCATCCGTCATGTATTCCTCCCACTTTGGAAAATCAGACAAAATGGGAAGCGGTAGTCTCAGGCGGAGCATATTGCCAAAAAATGCAGCCTGCATTCGGGCTGCATTTTGTACCGTCAGGCGGCCTGTGCCGCGCCCTTGCCTCCGCAGGCTACCTGCAGCCTGCCCGTCTCATCGGCATAGCACACAATGCTTCCGTCCGCATCCGTGCGGTAAACATCCGCGCCCACGCTGGCAAAGGCGGCAAGCGCCGCGCCGTGCGGGTGGCCGTAATCATTGTCTTTCCCGCAGCTGACGGCTACCACGCGCGGGTCCACTGCCTGCACAAAGGTCTCGCTGTTGGAGGTATAAGAGCCATGGTGCCCGGCAACCAGCACGTCCGCCGAAAGGTTGCCTCCATACAGAAGGGCATTTTGTTCTGCGGCCTCTTCCCCGTCACCCGTGCACAGCAGGCTGAATACGGGCGTCTCGAAACGAAGCACAGGGCTTGTGTCATTCAGGCTTTCGCACGGCTCGCCTTCGGCCAGCACACAGAAGGCCGCCTGCCCCAGAGCATACCGTTCATCCGCCTGCATGGTATGCACGGGCACGCCCTCGCGCCGGGCGGCCTCCAAAAGCTTTTCATAGCCTGTGCCCGGCTGTTCGGCGCACTGGGCAAGGTCCGCCACATACAATGTGCCCACGGAAAAGCTTTCAAGAATATACTGCATGCCGCCCATATGGTCCGCATGCGGATGTGTGAGCACGGCAAAATCCAGGCTGCGCACGCCCGCCTCCTGCAAATAGGCCGCCAGCTCCTCCTGTGTGGCGGCCAGGCCCGCGTCCACCAGGGCGAAGTGTTCGTCCTGCTCCAGCAGCATAGCGCTTGCCTGCCCCACATCTACGATGTGCGCGCAGGAGGCGGCGTCCTGCGCCGCGGCCGGCACCGCAGAGGGCCCGAGCCCGAACGCGCGGTACACCTCGTTCCATGAAGGCACGGGCCAGCCAAGCCGTCCGCCCAGCGTAAGCACCAGTGCGCACAGCACGGCCGCCGCCGAAAGGGCGGCCCCTATGCGCCGCCCAAAGCGTCTTACCTGCCTTTGGAACGGGCGTGTGCGCCGCCGGTATGTTTTCCGCCCTGCCATGGCCTGCCCTCCTTCCTGTGCTGTGCAGCCCCTGCCCGCAGGGACCTGCGGGGCGCCGCCTTTTGCTGAGGCGGCTTGCCCGGACACAGTGTTCCTATCAGGTCTTCCCTGTGGGCAAGCTCCAGCGCTCGGCGCACCCTGGCCGCATTTTTCGGCTCATAATATTGCAGCAGTGCGCGCTGCACGGCTTTTTCCTCCGGCGTTTTCGCCACATAGACGGGCTTGAGCGTATAAGGGTCCAGCCCTGTGTAATACATACAGGTGGACACCGTGCCCGGCGTGGGATAAAAATCCTGCACCTGCTCGGGCCTGATGTTGTTTTTATACAGATATTCAGCCAGCGTCACCGCGTCCCGCAGTGTACTTCCCGGATGGCTGCTCATCAGGTAGGGCACCAGATATTGTTTCTTTCCCGCCTGCTTCGTCAGCTCATAGAACCGCTTGGAAAATTTGTTGTACACCTCGATGGGCGGCTTTCCCATATAACGCAGCGTATCCGGCGCGCAGTGCTCGGGCGCCACCTTCAGCTGCCCGCTCACATGATGCTCCACCAACTCTTTGAAAAAGCTCTCGTCTTTATCGCGAATGAGGTAATCGTAGCGGATGCCGCTGCGGATGAACACCTTTTTCACACCCGGCAGTGCGCGCAGCCTGCGCAGGATGCCCAGATATTCCCTGTGGTCCACGATGATCTTGCCGCAGGGCTGCGGCGCCAGGCAGTGCTTGCCGCCCGCGCACATCCCGTTTTTCATCTGCTCTTTGCAGCTGGGCAGGCGGAAGTTTGCAGTGGGGCCGCCCACGTCATGAATGTACCCCTTGAAACCCGGCGCATGCGTCATGGCCTCGGCCTCGCGCACCACGCTGTCCGCGCTGCGCGAGGTGACCCTGCGCCCCTGATGGAGCTGGATGGCGCAGAAATTACAGCCGCCGAAGCAGCCGCGGTTATGGATGATGGAAAATTCCACCTCTTCAATGGCAGGCACGCCGCCCAGCGCTTCGTAGGAGGGATGATAGCGCCGCGTAAAGGGAAGCGCATACACGGCGTCCAGCTCCCGCCGGGTGAGCGGCGCCGCCGGGATGTTCTGCACCAGATACCGCTCCGATTGTTTTTGCACCACGGGCTTGCCCGAGACAACGTCCTGGTTGTCCATCTGGATGCGGCAGGCTCTGGCATATGCCGTCTTGTCCGCGCGCACTTTGGCAAAAGAGGCGCACTCCACATAAGACGCGGGCAGACCGGCGAAATCCGTCAGATAACAGGTCCCCGCAACGCCGGTGATCTCCTCCACCGGCTCCCCGGCCGCCAGTCTCCGTGCAATCTCCGCCGTCTGGCGTTCCCCCATGCCGAAGGAAACGATATCCGCCCCGCTGCTCTCGACGATGCTGGGCAGCACATCATCCAGCCAATAGTCGTAGTGGGCAAAGCGGCGAAGCGACGCCTCCAACCCTCCCAGAATGACCGGAAGATCCGGGTAAGCCTGCTTTGCCAGCTGCGTGTAAACGGTGGCGCTGCGGTCCGGCCGCTTGCCTGCCGCACCGCCCGGTGTGTATTCGTCCTGGGCGCGGCGGATCTTTGCCACCGAATAGTGCGCCACCATACTGTCCACATTGCCGCCGCCGATGAAAAACCCGTAGCGGGGACGGCCGAACTCCTTCATGCTTTCGCAGGTGGTGAAATCCGGCTGGGAAAGAACGCCCACGCGGTAACCCTCGGCCTCCAGCAGACGCGAAATAATGGCCGCGCCGAAGCTGGGGTGGTCCACATAGGCGTCCCCCGTTACCAGCACGAAATCCACGTCCCGCCATCCCCTGGCAAGCATATCGGCTTTGCAGACAGGCAGAAACTCCTCCGCAGCCGGATTTTTTGTATTCTCACTCATAAAACGATCCTTTTCCGTTTCCGTATTCACTGTGCTTTCCAAAATCCCGGCGGACAAAACCGCAAATGCAGGGCGGACCAGTCCGCCCTGCATCCGGTATCTCCTGTCAGACCTCCGGCGTCGAATCCGACGCCTGCTGCATCGTCATCTCGATCCACTGCTGGCGGGTGATGAGCACCTGCCGCGGCTTCGAGCCTTCGTACGGGCCGATGATGTGCAGCTGTTCCATCTCATCCATGATGCGGGCCGCCCGGGCGTAGCCCAGCTTGCAGCGCCGCTGCAAAAGACTTGTAGACGCCTGTCCCGCGTCGATAACGACCTCCACGGCTGTTTTGAGCATCGGGTCCTGGCTGTCGTCCTCGTCCCCGCTGTCGCCCGCGCCCTTTTCCGGTACCGCGCGCTTGTCCATCTCCTGGATCATCTCCTCGCTGTAATCAGCGGAAGAGTGCTTTTTGATGAAGTTCAACACGTCGCTGATCTCTTCGTCGCGCACATAAGTCCCCTGGATGCGGACGGGCTTGCTTGCGCCGACAGGCATGAACAGCATGTCGCCCATGCCCAGCAGCTTTTCCGCGCCGCCCGCGTCCAGAATGGTGCGGCTGTCGATCTGGCTGCTGACGGCGAAAGCGATGCGGCTGGGGATATTGGCCTTGATAAGGCCCGTGATGACGTCCACCGAGGGGCGCTGCGTGGCCACGATAAGGTGCATGCCCGCCGCACGCGCTTTCTGGGCAATGCGGCAGATATAGTCCTCCACTTCCTTGCCGGCCACCATCATCAGGTCGGCCAGCTCATCGATGACGATGGCGATGTAGGGCAGTTTCTCCATGCCCTCCGTCTCTGCGGCCATGCGGTTATAGCTCTTGATGTCGCGCACGTTGGTCTCCGCGAACAGGTGGTAACGCTTTTCCATTTCGCCCACGGCCGCGCCAAGCGCGCCCGCAGCCTTCCGCGGTTCAGTGACGACGGGCATCAGCAGGTGCGGGATGCCGTTATACTCGGCCAGCTCCACCACCTTGGGGTCGATCATAATGAGTTTCAGATCCTCAGGAGAGGATTTGTACAAAAAGCTCATAACAATGGCGTTGATGCACACGGATTTGCCGCTGCCCGTGCTGCCTGCGATGAGCAGATGCGGCATCTTGGTCAGGTCCGCCACCTGGCATGCGCCCGCAATGTCTTTACCCAAGGCCAGCGTAAGCGGCGAAGCGCTTTTGGTGAATACGGGCGATTCCAGAATGCTGCGGATGCTGACGGATGTGGAGTTGCGGTTGGGCACCTCGATCCCCACGGCCGCCTTGCCCGGGATGGGCGCTTCGATGCGAACGCCCGCCGTAGCAAGGTTGAGCGCGATGTCATCCGCCAGGCCCGTGATGCGGCTGATCTTTACGCCCGCAAGAGGCTGCAGCTCGTACCGGGTGACAGACGGCCCGCGGCTGATATCCATCATACGCGTCTGTACGCCGAAGCTGGACAGTGTTTTCACCAGCAGATCCGCGTTGTGTGTCAGCTCCTCTTCCACGCCCTTTTCATCCGTGGGCTGCTGCTTGCGGAAAAGGCTCAGAGGCGGATAAGCGTAGCCCGTCTCGCCTTCGCCCGCGGCGGGCGCTATGGTAAGCTGGTCGTTGGCATCCACCACAAGCTCCGGCGCGGGGCCCGCCGCCTTTTTCACAAGGCTCGCCAGCGCGTCTTCCGCGCTCTCCTGCACAGGGGGCTCCTGCTGCGGCTGCACGGGCGCGGAGGCTTCTTCCTCCTGCGGTACAGTGCGGCTGCCCGCCGCGGCGGTGTACCCCCCGGGCGCGGCCGCCGCAGGAGCGGACGGCGCGGGGACGCCCGCGGGCGCCGCCGTGCGTGGCTGACGCGGTTTGCCGGGATACATGCCGAAGGTCCCGCCGGGACCAATGACAGGCTTCTCGTCCTCTTTCAGTTCAGTACTGCTGACAGCCTCGCCGCCAATGTCGATATCAATGGCCGCACGGCGTTTGCGTCCGCTGCGCGCGGCTTCGTAGGCCGCTGCATCCATGTCGAAGGGCGGGACATCGTCCCCGGCGGGCAGCGGATGCCGCCGCGCTTCTTCCTCAGCCGCAAGGCGGGCCTGCTCGGCCTCCTGTGCGCGCGCTTCGCGCAGCTGGGCACGTGCATCGGCGCGCCGGTCCATGGAATCCTTCATGCGGCCCGCATGGCCGGAGAAGAAGTACCAGATATCCGCAGGCGTGACGCCTGTGAACAGCATCAGACCCATCAGCATGAAGATCACAATGAGGATATTTGCCCCCGGGCGGCCGCACAGCAGCAGCAGCGTCCAGCCGAACACCGCGCCCAGCATGCCGCCGCCGAGCCCCCATTCCGACGCGCCGGTGCTGCGCAGCACCGCCATGCCCTCCCAGAAGCCCAGGCCCGTGAGGTCTGTTTTTGAAAAAATAAGGAACGTGCCGCACACCAGCATCAGCACCAGAAGCGCCTTTGCCAGCTTGCCTTTCACCGGGCGCTCACAGGCCACCAATACGGCAATGTACAAAAGCATGGGCGCCAGCACATAACTGCCCACGCCGAACACGCCGAACAGGATGTTCGTGCGCACCCAGTTCCACACCGACGCGCCCGGGACCACGATCAGCGCGAACACCAGCACGCCGATGCCAAACAGCAGTATGCTCCACCTGGCGTTCATATCGGGCTTCGGCTTCGCACGCCGCCTGCCCCCGCGCTGGCCGGAGCCGCGCGTATTCGTCTTTGTATTTGTTTTTCTTGCCCTGTTTGTCGATGCCATAGCTTGTCCGATACCCCTGTATGTACCCGGCGCGGCCCAAACGCCCCGCCGGATGGATTTTTTCATGCGCCGCATGCATGGCTTTTGCGCATTTTTGCACACTGATACTTGTACATTGTACCACCAAACGCTCCGCTTGTACAGTTGGAACCGTTGCGGCTGCATGCTTTTGTACGCCCTTGCGGCAGGCCCGCACGGGTCTTGGCATCATTTCCCGGCACTGTGCGCGCGCGGCGCACGGCGCGGCTTTCCTCCGGCTTTCCGCTGCTCCGGCGCGCCGTCGCGCGGGGCTTCGATGGCGCGGTACAAATAATGCAGCGCGTCGCCCAAACCGCCCAGCTCGTCGATGAGGCCTTCCGCCACAGCTGTTTCTCCATCCACCACGCTGCCCATGTCCATCACCAGCTCACCCGTGTGCATCATCAATTCGGTGAAACGCGCCTCGCTGATATGGGAATGGCCCGCCACAAAGCCCGTAATGCGCTGCTGCATCTGCTCGAAATAGCGCATGGTCTGGGGCACACCCAGCACCAGGCCCGAGTGACGCACCGGGTGCACCGTCATGGTGGCCGTGGGCACGATGAAGCTGCGCCGTGCCGATACAGCAAGCGGAATGCCGATGGAATGCCCGCCGCCCAGCACCAGCGTGGCGCTGGGCTTCGTGATGCCGCTGATGAGCTCCGCCAGCGCCAGGCCCGCCTCCACATCGCCGCCCACCGTGTTCAGGATGACGAGCAGCCCCTCCACTTCCGGGTCTTCTTCAATGGAAACGAGCTGTGGAATGACATGCTCGTACTTGGTGGTCTTTTGCGTCTGAGGCGCGATGGAATGTCCCTCGATCTGCCCGATGACCGTCAGGCAATGGATGGCATGCCTTCCCTTTGTGCGCAGCACAGAGCCTGTCTCCAGTATATAATCCTTTTCAAAGCGTGCTTTGTCGGTTTCCGCCTCTGTTTCCTCGCTGTCCTGCGGCTGCGCTTTTGTTTTCGTATCGCTGTTCATGGTCTCCCGCCTTTCGCTTTTTCCCTTATGTTTCCCTGCCGCGCCGTGTTTTATCGCCTTTCCGCGCAAAAATAGTAATGCATTTTATTTTTGCCTCACACGGTGCGGCGCACCCGTTTTTCACAGCCGTTTCATTGACAATAACTTATCAAACAGGTATTATAAATAAGTATATAACCATACTGTGCATATGCGCCCGCGCGGCGGGCGGCAGCGCAGGAAAACTGGAGAGGGGTTTTGGAATGGGACAGACCATCGCACAGAAGATCATCGCCGCACACCTCGTTGACGGCAAAATGGAGCCGGGCTGCGAGGTGGGCCTGCGCATCGACCAGACACTCACACAGGACGCCACGGGCACCATGGCATATCTGGAATATGAGGCCATGGGGATCCCCCGTGTGCGCACGGAGCTTTCCGTCGCTTATATCGACCACAACACGCTGCAAAGCGGCTTTATGAACGCCGACGACCACCGTTTCATCCGCACCATCGCCAAAAAGATCGGCGTGCGCTACTCCCGCCCGGGCAACGGCATCTGCCATCAGGTGCATCTGGAACGCTTCGCCAAACCCGGCAAAACGCTCATCGGCTCCGACAGCCACACGCCTACGGCGGGCGGCATCGGCAGCCTTGCCATGGGTGCGGGCGGTCTGGACGTGGCCGTGGCCATGGGCGGCGGCGCGTATTATATCCCCTATCCAAAAGCGACGCTGGTAAAGCTTTCCGGCGCGCTGCGCCCCATGGTGAGCGCCAAGGACGTCATCCTTGAGGTGCTGCGTGTGATGAGCGTAAAGGGCGGTGTGGGCAAGATCGTGGAATACGGCGGCGAGGGCGTGAAAAACCTGACGGTACCCCAGCGCGCCACCATCACCAATATGGGCGCGGAGCTGGGCGCGACAACCTCCATTTTTCCAAGCGACGAAGTCACCCATGCCTTTCTGAAGGCGCAGGGGCGCGAAGAGGATTATATGCCGCTGGCCGCCGACGCGGACGCCGTGTACGACGAGGTCATTGAGATCGACCTTTCCGCGCTGGAGCCTCTGGCCGCGTGCCCGCACAGCCCGGACAATGTGAAGCCCGTGCGCAGCCTTTCCATGACGAAGGTAGACCAGGTGTGCATCGGCAGCTGCACCAACTCCAGCTATGCGGATCTGATGACCGTGGCCGAGATCCTGAAGGGCAAAACGGTATCTCCCGAAGTGAGCCTTGCCATTGCGCCGGGCAGCCGCCAGGTGCTGGCAATGCTGAGCGCGAACGGCGCGCTCACCGCCCTGCTGGACGCGGGCGCGCGCATTCTGGAAAGCGCCTGCGGCCCCTGCATCGGCATGGGCCAAAGCCCCAACTCCGCGGGCGTTTCCCTGCGCACGTTCAACCGCAACTTCGAGGGCCGCAGCGGAACGCGGGACGCCGGCGTATACCTTGTAAGCCCTGAAACGGCGGCCGTGAGCTGCCTGACGGGGTATATCACCGACCCCACCTCCGTGCCTGCGGCCGCGTCCGTCGCCATACCGGAGGCCTTTCCCATCAACGACAACATGGTGGATCTGCCCGCCTCTGAGGACGAATATGAAAGCGTCGAGGTGCTGCGCGGGCCGAATATCAAGCCCCTGCCCGTGGCGCAGCCTCTGACAGACACAATGGAGCTGCCCTGCCTGCTGAAGGTGGGCGACAATATCACCACGGACCATATCATGCCCGCCGGCAGCAAGATCCTGCCTTACCGCAGCAATATCCCGCATCTGGCAAACTACTGCTTTGAAGTGTGCGACCCCGAATTCCCCGCGCGCGCCATGGCGGCAGAGGGCGGCTTTATCGTGGGAGGCGCCAACTATGGCCAGGGCTCCAGCCGTGAACACGCGGCGCTGGTGCCGCTGTATCTGGGCATCCGCTCGGTCGTCACCGTCAGCTTTGCGCGCATCCATAAGGCGAACCTGGTGAACGCGGGCATCCTGCCGCTGGAATTCGAGAATGCCGCAGATTATGAAAAGATCTCCCTGGGAGACACGCTGGAGCTTTCCGGCGTGATCGCGGGCATCGAAAACGGCGCGGTAACGCTGACGAACAAGACCACGGGCTGCGTCATCCCCCTGCGCTGCGACATCAGCACGCGCCAGGCGCAGATCATCCGCGCGGGAGGCCTTTTGAACTACACCCGCGAAAAAAACCGGTAAACACCGGCATTTCCGCGCCGCGCCGCCTTTCGCGGCATGTGCGGCGGCAAAAAATAAACGACAACGGAGGCACGCAAATTGGAAAACATCACTGCTGCAAAAGAAAAATTCGGCGCGCTGATCGAGGCGCAGAAAAAACGGGTGGCCGCCATGCGGGCACAGGGAGATTTTGTGGATTACGCGGCACTGCCGCAGATCGTCATTGGCGTATGCGGCGGCGACGGCATCGGCCCGACCATTACCCATGAGGCCGAGCGCGTGCTGCGCTTTCTTTTGAAAGACGAGGTGGAAAGGGGCAAGGTGGCGTTCAAGGAGATCGACGGCCTGACCATCGAGAACCGAGCCGCCCACATGAAGGCCATCCCCGACGACGTGCTGGCCGAACTGAAGGCCTGCCACGTCATCCTGAAAGGGCCTACCACCACCCCCCGCGCAGGCGACGAATGGCCCAACATCGAAAGCGCCAACGTTGCCATGCGCAAAGAGCTGGATCTGTTCGCCAACGTACGGCCCGTGAAGGTGCCCGAGGAAGGCATCGACTGGACGTTCTTCCGTGAGAACACCGAGGGCGCGTACACCCTGGGCAGCTGCGGCTTCGAGACCGAGGACGGCATCTCTGTGGATTTCACCATCACTACCACTGACGGCACGCAGCGCATTGCAGAGCTTGCGTATGATTTTGCCAGGAAAAACCACAAAACCCGCGTGTCCATCGTTACCAAAGCCAACATCATCAAGGCCACGGACGGCAAGTTTTTGAAGCTCTGCCAGGCCGTGGGGGAAAAATACCCTGAAATCACCACGGACGACTGGTATATCGACATCATGACGGCCAAGCTAGTGGACAAAAAGCGCCGCACCGATTTTCAGGTGTTCGTGCTGCCCAACCTGTACGGCGACATCATCACTGACGAAGCGGCCGAATTCCAGGGCGGCGTAGGCACGGCGGGCAGCGGCAACATCGGCAAGCGCTACGCCATGTTTGAGGCCATTCACGGCTCGGCGCCGCGCATGGTGAAGGAGGGACGCGCCCAGTACGCAGACCCGTGCAGCATGCTGCGCGCCAGCGTGATGCTGCTGTCCCACATCGGATACCAGGCCCAGGCGGACAAGCTCACCGCCGCGCTGGACAAATGCATGTTCACGGAAAAGGCGCTCACCGTCACGGGCCGCGACACCGGCTGCACCTGCACCGAGTTCGGCGATTACGTGATGCGCACCATCGAGACCCTTTAATTTAGACGAAAAGAAGTTGGTGAAGACAATGGCGGCGCAAAACCAGAATAAAGTCTCCCTTCCCGTCATCAAGCGGCTGCCGAAATACTACCGCTATATTTCGGACATGCACAACAACGGCATCGTGAAGGTGTCTTCCAGTGAGCTTGCCCGAATGATGGGCACCACAGCCTCACAGGTCCGGCAGGATTTCAACTGCTTCGGCGGTTTCGGCCAACAGGGCATCGGCTACCATGTGGATGTGCTGCTCAGCGAGATATCCAAGCTGCTGTTCAGTGAAAAGAATCTCAACGCAGTGCTCATCGGTACAGGCCGTCTGGGCCGCGCCATATCCGGCTATCTTTCCGCCGAGGCCCGGGGCTATCACCTGATGGCCGCATTCGACAAAAGCCCGGACGAGATCGGCCGGGAGCTGCAGTGCGGCGTGATGGTGCAGGACGTGGCCGAGCTGGCCGCTTTCTGCGCCGCACACCACCCGGACGTAGCGGTGCTTTGCATCCCGCGCGCGGGCGCGAAGGCCGTAGCCCCCACGCTGGTGGAGGCCGGTGTAAAGGGCTACTGGAACTTCAGCCACTACGACCTCTCGGTGGACTACGAGGGTATCACGGTGGAGAACGTCCACCTGGGTGACAGCCTGATGAGCCTGGGCTACCGTGTGCGCAACGATTAAAACGACAGGATAGGGACGGTCTTACCAAATGGCAAAGCTATATTTCCGATACGGCGCCATGAACAGCGGCAAGAGCACCGCGCTGATGCAGGTAGCCTACAACTACGAAGAGCGCGGCATGCGCGTGCTTATCATGAAGCCCTCCATAGATACCAAAGGCGGCGAAAAGCTGATGTCCCGCCTGGGTGTGGAGCGGCGTGTTGACATCGCGGTGCGGCCGGATATGGACCCGTTGGCGCTGGTGCGCGCGGATATTGCAAAAAACGGGCCTCTTGCCTGCGTTCTGACGGACGAAAGCCAGTTTTTCACGTCATGGCAGGCCGAACAGCTTTTCATGGTGACTGTGGCGCTGAACGTGCCGGTCATCTGCTACGGCCTGCGGGCGGATTTTTCCCTGCAGGGTTTTCCCGGTTCCACCCGTCTGCTGGAGCTTGCCCACAACATCGAAGAGATGAAAACCATCTGCCAGTGCGGGCGCAAGGCAATGTTCAACGGCCGCAAGGTAAATGGAAAATTTGTGTTTGAAGGCGCACAGGTGGCCATTGACATGGAAAACAATGTGCAGTACGAATCGCTGTGTCCCCAGTGCTATTTCCGCGAACGGGACAAGTTTTTTGCAGAAAAGGCGGCGGAGGCGGCACAGGAACCCGGCGCAGACGCGCCGTGATGCAGCATATTTCACGCGTATATAAGTCATGATAAAGGCCTCGCTCTGATAAACGGCATGTGACCGTTCATCAGGGCGAGGCCTTTTCTATGCCGAACACTCGATTTGTTTCATTCACCCGCGAATCGGTCACCGTGCAGCTTTCCCATAAGCGTATAATAATCATGCATAAAATATTCGTGGATCCAAAAAAATTCTTCGCGCACAGAATTGTCCTCTAGCAGACAGTTTCTTTCCAGCAAGGATATATATCTTTTTTGCAGCTCAAACTCGGCGTCTGTCGAAGCGCTTTTTTTCTGAAGCTGTTCCCGCAAGCTTTTTAGTTCCGCCAAAAGTTCCTGTGTATATGTCGGCTCCCTCTTCGGCGGATGTGCGTCATAATATCTTTTGTAATCTCTTATAATCACATCCGCCAAAGCCAGCCCATTTGAAAAAACACCAGATAACTCGTGGCCCGGAGTAAGCCCCCTACCGGTTATCCAGCCTGTCCCAGTTTCGATCCGCCAACCGTCATCGGCTCGCTTTATAAAATACTTTGCGCTGAACAGTATCCATGCGCCTTGATTCGGATATCCGCATTTTTCTAATTCATACTGCGAAACGACATGTGGCAAGCGTTTATGAAGTAAAACCTCCAGAGTACTGGACAATTTAATGTATGAGAGCGTTCCTTTAGAAAGCCACATAAGAAAATTATTATCTATATGCCCGAGTATCGTTATTTCTTTTGCCTCATTGATAAAAAGTTTCAGTGTATAGTCTTCATCGCTCAGCTTATATCTCGGAAAAGCACGCGGTAGGTTTGCAGCTATATTGGGGTACATAAAATTTTCCAGCAGCAATTCATATATCATGTCTCTTTCACTCTCTTTCCCAACAAACGCTCCGCTCTTATATGAAAGTCTTTATAGGCATTATAGCACAGTGTCGGCGGCCTGTCACCCAGGCCCGCAGTATACGTCAGCGCAGGCTGCGGAACGCAGCACGAGACGCCAGGGCAACGAGCGCCGACACGCCGGAGGCACCGCATACGACGAGCCATGCCGGGCATTGTTCGAACAGCACGCCGTACATGGCTTGGCCTATGGGCTGCGCGCACATGGACAGCGCCAGCAGGCAGGAGATCACCTTGCCCACCAGTTCGCCGGGCGTTTGGCTCTGCACAAAGGCCATCATCTGCACGCTGAACAATGTGGAGAGAACCATCAGCATGAAGCTGCATACCGCAACAACAACATAGCCGGCAGACGCGGGCGCCAATGCCAGCGAAAGGCCCATGGGCAGGATGCCCAGTGCGCAGCCAAGCAGCAGGAAATGAGCACGCCGGATGTCCAGCCGCTCCCCCAGCACCCCTGCCAGAATCCCGCCCGCAAGCCCTCCCGCCGCAAGGGCGCCCTGTGAAAGACCATAGCGCAGCGTATCCACAGCCAGCGTCTGGCGCAAAATCACAGGCAGGCCTATGATGAGCATGGAACTCATGAACAGATTGAATGCGCACACCAGCAAAATGATGCGTCCCACAACAGGCTTTTCCCGGAAAATATACCGCAGGCTCCGTGCCATATCCTTCTGCGCGACGCGCCAGATGCTGCCGCCATCCCCACGGGAAGCGTGCGGGATGCGGATGAATGTTTCCATCACAGCGGAAAACACAAAGCATGCACAGCTTACATATAAAATCGGCCGCAAGCCGTTCCAGCTGTAGAGCACACCTCCCAGTACCGGGCCAACTAGGCTTGCCAGCGAGCTCACCATATTCACAGCCGCATTCGCAGGCATCAGCTGCTCCGGCGCAGCCAAAAGCGGAATGCTGGCCTGTACCGCAGGCTGGTATGCGCCCTGAATGCCGTACAGCAGAAGCAGAACAGCCATCAGCAGCGGCACCAGAGGCATCCTGCCCAACGCCAGCGCAAACAACGCGATGAGCGCGGCAGCGGAAAAATCCAGCACGACCATGATGTTGCGTTTGTTCACTCTGTCTGCAACGATACCGCCCACGGGCGAAAGCACCACCATGGGCAGAAAGCTGCCGGCGGAAACAAGCCCCAGCAGCGTGGGCGAACCGGTCTGATCAAACAAATACAGCGGCAGTGCAAAACGCAGCACCGCGTTGCCGAACAGAGAGATGATCTGGCCGATGATGACGAGAATGAAGTCCTTACCGAAGCGTTTTGTTTTTTGCATGGGTATTTCCTTTCTGTTATGTGGTGCGGCGGAGCGTCGCGCCACTTATTAATACCGACGGTTGGTATGTATATCTCTAAAAATAAACTGCCCTTTCGGACAGGTTATTTTTGAAGGCCGAATTCTTCTGGCATAAACACTCATGCGCGCCGTATTCGCGTGCAGATGATTCCAAGAGCAGCTTCGGACAACTGTGCCTGCACGGCGCGGCCCTTCCTGTGCGGCGAGACCTAACAAACGTCCGCCCGCCTTTTCGCATTTGCACCGCCGTCGTCTACATCCCCCGGCGCTTTTGCCCAGGAGCTTCGCTTTCCCGCTGCTTTTTGGCCGCGTGTGCGCTGAAGACAAAAAAGTTCTCCAGCATTTCGCCGTCAAAGACATCCAGCCCTACGCCTGCAAGAAGCTGCCTTACAAAACTACAGCGCTCCCGCGCTTCCTCGGGCGTCATGGGATACAGCAACGGATTCAAGTACTGGTTTGTGATGAGCAGCAGCAGATCGGACGCTTCCCTCACATGCTCCACATGCAGGCTTCCGTCCGCGTTTCCCTCCCGCAGAACCGGTTCCAAGTAATTCGGGCCCACCTCACGGATCTGGCTGTCTAGCTGCAGCATCATCAGACGGGGCGTGTGAGTCATGTCCGGCGCTGCGGAAAAAAACTTACCCTGCTCCGTGTTCTGGAGCGACGCCGTAAACATACGGGTAAGCTTTTCCCGCCCATTCAGGCGCTTATCCGTGACCACCTCGTTCATCAAAGCCTCTACCCCGGCAAACAGCCTCTGGTCGCACACTGCCTCCAGAATGTCCTCCTTAGACTTGAAATGGTGATAAATGGCTCCTTTGGACAGATTTCCAAGCGCATCGATGATGTCCTGGATGGTGGTGTTTTCATATCCCTTTTCCAAAAACAGCTTCAGCGACACATCTAAAATACGCGCCACGGTCTCCTCCGGGTATTTGTTGCGCGCCATGGCGCCCGCCCCTTTCATACATACCATCGGTATGTTTGCTATCATAACAGCCGCCGCAGAAGCTGTCAACCGCCGGCGGCAAACTTTTACATACCGCCGTAATAGGCCACCAACAGGTCCACCACCGCGCCGTAGCTTTTGGAGCCGAGCTCCTGGTCGTAGCTTTGCAGAAATCCCGAATAAGCGCTGTCTGCCGCCTTGGACACCGGAGACTCGAACTGCTGCCAATAGGCGTTGTTTGCGAGAATATCCTCGTTCGCCGTCTGGCATACCTGCTGCGCGATCTCCAGCCATTTTTCATAAGACGCACCGTACAGCGCGTTGGAGAGGTGGATATACCCCAACAGATAACCCGAATACGCATACAGCGGGTCGCCGCTGGTGTCGCACGCGAGGATGGCCACAAAATTGGCCGTCTGTTCGGGTGCGACGCCGCGCACATGCGCCAATTCATGCGCAATGGTCGCAGGCAGCAGGCATTCGGGCGAATCTACATTCAAATTCGCCTCCCCGGTGAACGGGAAGAAAAAACCTGTAAAATTCAGCGCGCTCAGCACCCGGGAAAACAGCATGGGCTTGGGGCTGACGGCGGAAACAGACAAAAACGGGTACTGCTGCTCCAATGCGTCGTACAATGTGCCGGATGCGTCAAAAATAGCCTGTGTATCGCCGGAGAGCACGCCCGGCGCGGCGTGAGGTGCCAACGGCGCCGCCGCATTCAGCTTTTCCATAAACAGGCGCGTTGTGGCCTCAAGCTCGTCCACTGTTACGGGCCGGGCCGTTACGCCTGCCTGTTCTTCAAACGTTTCCGCGTAATAAGTAAGGCCCCACAGCAGCGTAAAGCCCGTGTAAACGCTCAGTGCCACCAGCACGCCGCCCAGCGCACGCCTCCACAGCACTGCCAGCCGCCGTCCGCGCCCACGTGCCAGCAGCCACACTGTGCGGCCCACATACCAGATGCAGAACAAAACCAGCACGGCCCAGCACAGCTCGGCCACAGAAAAGGGCACAAAACCGCACAGCCATCCCACTGCCCGGTGGTATGGCTGTACGATCTTGTGTACGATGAAGTCCGATGCGGCGCGGCTGCGCATTACAAGGCGCAGCGCCAGCAGAAACGCGCCCACCGCTCCCAGTGCGAGATACAGCTTTTTGTCGCTCCGCCACGCCCGCGCCGCGGCGGCTTTTGCTTCTTCTCCCCGCATCCGTCAGCGCCCCAGCTTATCGACAAGCGCAAGCACTTCGTCCATCTTCTCCGCCTGCAGGGCCGGGTCTCCGCTTTCAAACGCCTCCTGCACGCAGCCGCCGATATGCGCTTTTAAGATCTCTTTGTTCGCCTTGGTGAGGATGGACTGCGTGGCCATCACCTGATTGGAAATGTCCACGCAGTAACGGTCGTTCTCCACCATGGCAAGGATGCCGTCCAACTGGCCGCGCGCCGTTTTCAGCAGCCGCGTGACCGTCTGCTTATCCGCCCGCACGGCTTATTCCACCGAAATGACGGTGTAGCCCGCATCTTCCACGGCGGCCTTCAGTGTATCGGCGCTCACGCCGTCCTCCACAGTACATACGGCCTTTTTCTCTTCCAGGCTTACATTCGCGGCAACGCCCGAAATCCCGTTCAGCGCCTTGTCCACATGGCTGCGGCAGTTCTGGCACATCATCCCTTCGATAATCAGTGTAATGGTCTTCATTTGTTTTTCCTCCCTGTCGTTTTTGTTGATATTCTCATTTTGAGGCAATTCTATCCGTTCGGCGCGCGGCTGGGCGGGCATGGGCGAAAGAGGCGCCCCCTGCTCCGCGGCGGCATGCGCCGGATGGGCTTTGAAACGCTTGAGCCGCAGTGCATTCATTACGACGCACACGCTGGAAAGGCTCATGGCCGCGGCGCCGATCATCGGGTTCAGCCGCAGATGGAACGGCAGGTACAAAAGCCCCGCCGCGACGGGGATGCCCACCGTGTTGTAAAAGAAAGCCCAGAACAGGTTCTCCTTGATGTTGCGGATAACGGCCTTGGACAGCCGGATGGCCGTGACCGCGTCGGCAAGGTCGCTTTTCATCAGCACCACATCGGCGCTTTCGATGGCAACGTCCGTGCCCGCGCCGATGGCGATCCCCACATCCGCGCGGGCCAGCGCCGGCGCGTCGTTGATGCCGTCTCCCACCATAGCGACGGTTTTCCCCTGCTGCTGCAGAGCTGCTACATGCTGCTCCTTTTCCTGCGGCAGCACCTCGGCAATGACATGGGGGATGTCCAACTGACGGCGGATGGCCTCCGCAGTGCGCCGGTTGTCGCCCGTCAGCATCGTCACATCAATGCCCATACGCTTTAAGTCCGCAATGGCTGCGGCGCTGGAAGGCTTGACGGTGTCCGCTACGGCGATAACGCCAAGCACCGTCTTTTCGCCGCAGAACAGCAGCGGGGTCTTCCCTTCGCCGGCCAGCGCGTCCAGCTTCTGCTTCACAGGGGCAGGCAGCGCCATACCGCGTTCAGCCAGCATGGCTTCATTCCCGGCGAAATAAAGCTCCTGCGCATACCGCCCTTCGATGCCCTTGCCGAACACCGCCTTGAAATCCGTCACCTCATAGGGCTGCACGCCGCGCCGGGCGGCGCACTCCAGCACGGCCTGTGCCAACGGATGCTCGCTTTGCCGCTCCAGGCCGGCGGCCAGCGCAAGCAGTTCATTCTCCGCCAACGCGCCGACGGGCAGAATGTCCGTAACGGCAGGCTTTCCTTCTGTTATTGTACCAGTTTTGTCAAGCACGATGGCGTTGATGCTGTGCGCCGTCTCCAACGCCTCGCCGGATTTGATGAGGATTCCGTTTTCCGCCCCTTTTCCCGTGCCCACCATGATGGCCACGGGCGTGGCCAGACCCAGCGCACAGGGACAGGAAATGACCAGCACGGAGATACCGATGGAGACCGCAAATTCCGGCGTCTGCCCGGCGAGAAGCCAGCCGATGGAGGCCGCCAGAGCAATGCCGATGACCACCGGCACGAACACGCCGGAAATTTTGTCCGCCAGCTTTGCAATGGGCGCCTTACTGGAGCTTGCGTCCTCTACCAGACGGATGATCTGGGCCAGCGTGGTATCCGCGCCCACCTTGGTGGCACGGAACTTGAAAAATCCCGCTTTATTGATGGTGGCCGCGATCACGGTGCTGCCCGGCTCCTTTTCCACGGGGATGCTCTCGCCTGTGATGGCCGCCTCGTCGATGCTCGTGTTGCCTTCAAGGATCACGCCGTCCACGGGCACGCTCTGGCCCGGCCGCACCAGCACGGTATCGCCCACAACGACCTCCTCCACAGGGATCACCGTCTCCATCCCGCCGCGCTCCACGGCGGCTGTTTTGGGCGCAAGGTCCATCAGCTTGGTGATCGCCTCGCTGGTCTTGCCCTTGCTCCTGGTCTCCAGATATTTGCCCAGCGTGATGAGCGCGAGGATCATCGCCGCCGATTCGAAATAAAGATCCATGTGATATTGGGACACCAGCGCATGGTCCCCCACGCCCAGGCCATAGCCGATGCGGTAGATGGCAAACACGCCGTATACCAGCGCCGCAGTGGAGCCGATGGCGATCAGGCTGTCCATATTCGGGCTTCCCCGGAGCAGCGTCTTGAACCCCACCTCGTAATACTTGCGGTTGACATACACCACAGGCAGAGTCAGCAAAAGCTGTGTAAGGGCAAAGCCCACGGCGTTTTCATGCCCTGTCAAAAAGCCCGGCAGCGGAAGGCCGGCCATGCTGCCCATGGAAACATACATCAGCGGCGCCAGGAAGGCAAACGAGACCCACAGGCGCATGCGCATGTTTTTCAGCTGCGCCTGCATGGGGTTCTGCACGGGCGCGCCCCCCTGCTTTGCGGCGGGGCCCGCCCCCCGGCCGTCTGCAGGCGACGCGCCGTAGCCTGCATGCTCCACCGCCTTGACGATCACATCCTGCTCCAGCGGCGCATCGCTCTCTACCACCATACTGTTCGTCAGCAGGTTCACCGACACTTCCGACACGCCCTGCACGCCGCGTACCGCCTTTTCCACATGGGCGCTGCACGCCGAGCATGTCATGCCCGTGACGTTGTATTTTTGTTTTACCATCTTGTTCCCTCTCTCAAAGCCTCTCCCCCGGGGTGGGGGTCTATATTCATACTATACCTATTTAGTATTATTGTCAACCGAGTTTGCAAAAAATATACGGCCCCTCTCCGGAGGGGCCGTACAGCCGAACATCTTTCTTTTTTCAGGAATCATAAGGCTCCGCGGCAGTCTGCGTGCCGAAAAGCTCGGCGCGCAGCGCTTCGTCGTAAGGCAGGCGCACAAAATCCTCCAGGCGCGTATTGTAAATCTGCTCCAGCCGGGCCGTATAACCCACCACCACATGCGGCATCGCGCGCTGCACTGCGTCCAGCGTCTCGTATACCATGTCCTGTTTTTTCATGGATATCTCATACATCTTCTTATCCCGCGTGCGCACCACCAGGCCGTGCGTCTTGCCCGTGGGAATGCCGTTGGTGCGGTGCTGCACCGTGCGCATATACGCCCACGCCACATTTTCAGCGTCCAGTACTGTCGTTTTGCCTCCGGTCTCGAACATCATCCACCGGCCTGTACGCACTCCGTTCACAGGCTCAGTGCTCTGGTAGAACGTTTCCAGCTGTTCCAGCATCGCTTCCGGACTCTCGCTTGCCTTGCAGTAAGCCCGGATGCGTTTTTGGTACCGCCCCGTCAGCGCCCCCGCCAGCATCCAGACCGCCGCAAACAGCGCCACGCCCGCGCCTGCCGTGAGCAGCCAGGTACCGGATTGTTCCATGCTGCCCAGGTAATCCGCTTTCAGCACCAACGGCAGGAACATCTGCTGCTCCTCGGCCGTCCAGTCGTCATAGCCGACCACCTGATGGTAAAAATCCAGCGATTCTCCCGACATTGGCAGAATGGTCCCCCGCACCGTAAAGCTTTCCCCCGGCGTCTGGCTGGCGCCTGTCAGCAGTTCATAGGATGCATCCAGCAAATCATCCGCTGCGCTGATATATCCGGCGTCCACCGCAAGGCCCATATATTCCGCATCCCCTACCGGAATAATGTATTCCTTCTCTGTGACAGTAGAGCGGTTTGTGGATGTATTGGTGCGCTCTGTATAGGCATACCAGTCATAGATCAGGTATACCTCCGCCTCCACGTATTGCCCTTTCAGCTCGGACACATCCAAAGAGTCCAACGGCTTCGGGCCGCCGATGGCTTTGAATGCGCCGAAGCCCGTCCCCCACAGCAGCCCCGCCGCCAGAGCCAGCGCGATGATGATCGACGCAGCGTGTCCCTTCAGACTTTTCATTTTCAGTTCCTGCAGCATAAATGCTTCCTCCTTCGCGGACAGCCCCTTTTCCCCCATCCGCACTTGTTTTCTTTATTGTAACAGGATATGCGCCTGTGCGCCACGTTTTTCTGCATTTCGGCGCAACTTTTACAAGCAGAAACAAAAAGGCGGGGCCGCAGCCGCGGCCCCGCCTGTATGGCTTGAATTATTTTCCGAACACCTGTTCGTAGTCGGCCCGGAATTTTGCGATGCCCGCATCCGTCAGCGGATGCTTTGTCATCTGCTCGATGACGCTGTACGGTACCGTGGCGATGTCCGCGCCCGCAAGCGCGCAGTCCGTCACATGCACAGGGTTGCGCACACTGGCCGCAATGATCTCCGTATGGATATCGTCATACAGGGCGAACATATCCGCAATGGTGCGCACCAAATCAATGCCCGGCATGCTGATGTCGTCCAGACGGCCCAGGAACGGGCTGACGTACGCCGCGCCCGCGCGCGCAGCCAGAAGCGCCTGGTTCGCGCTGAAGATCAGCGTCACATTGCACTTGATGCCCTCTGCGGAAAGCACCTTGGTCGCTTTCAGGCCCTCCACCGTCATGGGAATTTTCACCACCATGTTCGGATGGATCGCCGCGATCTCACGGCCTTCCGCGATCATGCCCGCGGCGTCCTCGGTGGTGGCCTTTACCTCGCCGGAGATGGGGCCGTCCACAATGGACGCGATCTCACGGATGACCTCACCGAAATCCCGTCCCTCTTTTGCAATCAGGCTGGGGTTCGTCGTCACGCCGCAGATAACGCCCATATCGTTGGCTTTTTTGATGTCCTCCACGTTTGCTGTGTCGATAAAAAACTTCATAGCACCCTGTCCCTTTCCGTTTTGTTTTGAACGCCTCCCGCACCCCTCCCAAGGCGCGGGGCTTCAACTCTTTCAGTATAATCCCGGAACACGCCCAAAGTCAAACAGAAACGACGTTTCTTTTACGGTTTCGACAAAAAACAGCCCGGAGCGTATGCCCCGGGCCGGCAGCCGCCGCGGCGGCTCTGTTTTACATCATACTGCGGTACAGCGCGGCAATTTCCTCCACACTGGTGTCGCGCGGGTTGCCCGGACGGCACGCATCCGCAAAGGCGCTCTCGGCAAGGAACTGCACGTCCTCGTCCTTCACAATGGCTTTCAGGTCCGCGGGAATGCCCACGTCCTGTCCCAGCTTGCGCACAGCGTCGCAGGCGGCCTTGCGGTATTCCTCCTGCGTCATTGCGTCCACGCCTTCCACGCCCATGGCGCGGGCGATCTCCCGGTATTTTTCGCCCGTGTACGGCGCGTTGTATTCCATGACGACCGGCAGGATGATCGCGTTGGCAACACCGTGAGGCGTATCATACAGCGCGCCCAGACCGTGCGCCATGCTGTGTACGATGCCCAGGCCCACGTTGGAAAACCCCATGCCCGCCACATACTGCGCCAGCGCCATGCCCTCGCGGCCCTCGGCTGTGTTTTCCACAGCGCCGCGCAGATGCCTGGCGATCAGCTCAATGGCTTTCAGATGGAACATGTCCGTCATTTCCCATGCCGCCTTTGTGGTGTAGCCCTCGATGGCGTGCGTCAGCGCGTCCATGCCCGTGGCGGCCGTCAGGCCTTTGGGCATGCTTGCCATCATATCCGGGTCAATGACCGCAACCTCGGGGATATCGTTGGTATCCACGCACACGAACTTGCGTTTTTTCTCCACATCGGTGATGACGTAGTTGATGGTCACCTCAGCGGCAGTACCCGCGGTGGTCGGCACCGCAATGGTAAACACGGCGTGCTTCTTCGTGGGCGCTACGCCCTCCAGGCTGCGCACATCGGCAAATTCCGGGTTCTCGATGATGACCCCGATGGCTTTGGCGGTGTCCATGGAGGAACCGCCGCCGATGGCTACGATGCAGTCCGCCCCGCTCTTTCGGAACGCGGCCACGCCTGTCTGAACGTTCTCAATAGTAGGATTAGGCTTGATGTCGCTGTATACCTCATAGGCAAAGCCCGCTGCGTCCAGCAGGTCCGTCACCTTTTTGGTTACATTGAATCGAATGAGGTCCGGGTCAGAGCACACAAAAGCCTTTTGAAAGCCGCGTGCCGCCAGTTCGGGGACGATGTTCCCAATCGCGCCCTTGCCGTGATAGGATACCGTATTCAGTACGATGCGGTTTGCCATAAATAATCCTCTCCCCTATATAATGTAATAAAAGCTCTCCCCTCACCCGCCCTGCCGGACGGTGCGCGGGGGACTGCACATTCTGCGGGCGCGGCATTCCACCCGCCCTGATATTTATTCTACAACCTTTTGCTTAAAAATTCTACTCTCGTGTTTCGATTTATACCTTTTTGCCGCCGGCAAGTTTTGCAATCTTCCGGGAAGCGGCGGTCAAAATCCGAAAACAATGCCGGCTTACGGCTGTCGAACGCAGTGTTAAGAAACCGTTAAGGCGTATTTTCTTTGTTTCAACAGTTGTCAAGAGAAAATTTTTTACTGTTTATAGTATTTATTTTTGATTTTTATAATAAATATATGTCTAAAATGCTATTCACGCAACATTTGCAATTATTAACACAATATTCACAAATTCAAGTTTTTCATTCTATGTTAATATGTGAATAGTGACAAGCGTGATATTCCACGCTTTCATCAATCAGGGCTCCAGCCCGCAAGGACGAAGGAGGAGTAAATCTATGGCGACTAAAACCGCCGCGGTAGACGCCAAGGGCTACCGCAAATTCGGCTTTCGCGATGTGCTTGCTTACGGCTTAGGCGACTTCGGCTGTAACATGAGCTTCGCGCTGAAAGGCACGCTCACCATTTTCTGGACGCAGTACATGGGCATCGATTCCATCCTGATGGCTTCCCTTCTGCTGCTCGTGCAGGTTTGGGATGCGATCAACGACCCTGTGATCGGCGCGATGGTCGACGCGGACAAGCGTCAGTACAAGCGCAACAAATTCCTTGCCTACATCTGGGCCGGTTCTGTCGGCCTGCTGGTGGCCGGTGCTCTGTGCTTTGTACCCTGGACAGGTGCTCCCTACGTTGTAAAGTGCATTCTGTTCGTGGCCGGCTATATCCTGTGGGATGCGTTCTACACCGTTGCCAACGTTCCTTACGGCTCCATGCTTTCTCTGATCACGGCTGATTCGGTCGAGCGTGCGAAGCTTTCCACCGGCCGTTCCGTGGGTTCCATGGTTGGTGCTATTTCTGCTTCTGTTATTCTGCCGATGCTGATTTACGATGCCAGCAACAATCTGCGGGGCGAGCGTATTTTCATCATCGCGCTCGTCATGGGCATTCTTGGCTTTATCGCTTTCCAGTTTATGATCCGCAACACCGTCGTGCGTGTGGATACGCAGGTCACGCTGAAGGAAGACGCGCCCAAGTTCAACCCGCTGAAGGCTACCGGCCATTTCCTGCGCAACCGCGCGGCAGTGGGCGCCACGCTGGCTCCTGTCGGTATGTTCATCGGTATGTACGGCGCTCAAACTGCTCTTCAAATCATGTTCCAGGCTTATTTTAAAAACGCTCGTATTTCCGGTATCATCGGCATGCTTTCTTATGTCGGCCTGTTCCTGTTCATCCCCTTTGTTGGCAAAATCGTCAGCAAGTTCGGCAAGAAGGAAGCCATTACCGTCGGCGCTTGCGTCAGCGTTTTGGCCTATATCCTGATGTTTATTCTGCCCATCACTCCGGACGGCAAGGGTTTGGCGCTGTTTGTTGCCTGCCAAGTTTTAAATGCCCTTGGCGGCGGCATCGGCACGTGCGTAAGCTGGTCTCTGATGGCCGACGCGATGGACTACGAGGAATGGAAGTTCGGCACCCGCAACGAAGGCACCACCTATGCGCTGCACTCCTTCTTCCGCAAGCTGGCGCAGGGCATTGGACCGTCTCTTGGCCTTATGGCTGCCACATGGCTGGGTTACAACGCTGCCTTGGGTGCAAACCAGACCATCGAGGTTGCTACCAATATGCGCTATCTGACAGCCGGCATGTATCTGCTCAGCGCCGTCATCCAACTCATTTCCTACGGTGTTATCTACAATCTGGACAAGAAAACACTGGCTCAGATGGAAAAAGATCTCGGCAAGCGCCGCGACGACGCCAAGGCCGATCTCTCCAAGATCATCGGCGGCGAAGACTGATTCTGACCGTTCTCCTTCAAATATTTTCACACTCAAACAAAACGGCGCGCTGCCTGTGCAGCGCGCCGTTTTGCTATGCACTTGGCAGCAGGCTATGGTAACTGCTGCCGGGGATGGAGAAAGCCTTGTCAGAACCGCAGCGAAAGGCAGCTGAGCCCGCCGTCTATCTTCTTATATTCCGAAGTATCACACGTCAGGGTTTGATAGCCCGCCGCCTGCACCGCCTTCAATACCTTGGGATACCCTTCCGGCACAATGACCTTTCCGTTCACCCAAATGCAGTTTGCTGCGTACGGCTCGTCCTTCGGGACGGTTATTTTCGTATATCCTTCAAATGCAGGTTTTGTGCAGAACTCACCCGCGGTGAGCATCACACCGTTTTCCAGATAAACCACGCCTGTTTTCAGGTGCAGCACCTCGGTGAGCGGTACGCCCACCACCTTGCAGCCGAACGGTTCCAGAATATTCGCCAGCTGCTTCACACCCTCAGGGTTGGTGCGCCCGGAGAGCCCTACATAAAAGGTATCGCCGCACATCATCACGTCGCCGCCCTCCAGCGTACCGGGTGCTTTTATATGAAAAATTTTGTCGGGCGGATAAAATTCCGCCACTGCCGGCTCAATGGCTGCCGTTTCGCCCTTGCGGCTGGGTGCGCCGGGATTTGTGATCACCGCGCAGTATTTCGTCAGCACCGCGGCGTCCTCTACAAAGCAGCTGTCCGGATATGCCTCGTCTGCGGGCAGTACCGTTACATCTACGCCGCATTGCCGGAGCGTCTCAATATATGCCCTGTGCTGTTCCAATGCTTTTTCATAATCCGGAGCACCCAGCTCCGGGTGGCCGGTAATGCCGTGCACCATTGCGGTGCACGGCGTTTTTACGATCACATGGCTGAACATCTTCGGCTCACTCCTTTTCCGCCGCCAGCTTTTCCTTCAGCTTGGCCTGCACGGTAATGGGCAGGCCGAACAGATGAATGAAGCCCGCGGAATCCGCCTGGTCATATACCGAATCTTCGCCGAAGGTCGCCAGATCCTCACTGTACAGGCTGTACGGAGATGTAGTTCCCGCCGGAATGATATTGCCCTTGTACAGCTTGAGCTTCACATCACCGGTCACATTCTCCTGCGTTTTGTCCACAAAGGCGGACAACGCCTCGCGCAAGGGCGTGTACCACTGGCCGTTGTAAACGATATCGGCAAATTTCTGCGCCACCAGCGCCTTATAGTGAGCGGTCTCCTTGTCCAGGCACAGCATTTCCAGCTGCTCGTGGGCAAAATACAGGATGGTGCCGCCCGGCGTCTCGTACACACCGCGGCTTTTCATGCCCACAAGACGGTTTTCCACAATGTCGATGATGCCGATGCCGTTCGCGCCGCCCACAGCGTTCAGCTCTTTCAGCAGTGTGCTGGCCTTCATGGCCTTGCCGTCCAGCGCGGTGGGCTTGCCCTTTTCAAAATGAATGGTAATATAGGCGGGCGTGTCGGGCGCCTGCTCGGGCGCGACGCCAAGCTCCAAAAACCCCGGTTTTGCGTAATCCGGCTCGTTTGCAGGGTCCTCCAGGTCCAACCCCTCGTGGGAAAGATGCCACAGGTTTTTATCCTTGGAATAATTCGTTTCACGGTTGATCTTCAGCGGCACATGGTGCGCCTCTGCATAGTCGATCTCCTCTTCGCGGCTCTTGATGTCCCATTCGCGCCAGGGAGCGATGATTCCCAGGTCCGGTGCAAAGGCTTTTATGGCAAGCTCAAAGCGTACCTGGTCGTTGCCCTTGCCCGTGCATCCGTGGCAGATAGCGTCCGCGCCTTCCTTTTTGGCAATCTCTACCAGCTTCTTCGCAATGGGCGGGCGCGCAAAGCTGGTTCCCAGCAGGTAGGTGCCTTCGTATTTTGCCCCCGCCTGCACCGTGGGAATGATATAGTCTTCCACAAACTCGTCCACAAGGTCCATCACATACAGCTTGCTGGCGCCGGTGGCAAGCGCCTTGGCCTCCAGTCCGTCCAGCTCTGTTCCCTGCCCTACGTCTCCGGCGGCGGCAACGACCTCGCAGCCGTAATTCTCTTTCAGCCAGGGAATGATGATGGAGGTATCCAGCCCGCCGGAATAGGCGAGCACCACTTTTTTGTACTGCTTTTTCTGCTTTTCCATGTTCGTTCGCTCCTATTGCAAATATCGTCTGCCGGGACTCCGGCGTTTGTGCCCGGCCTTTTTCCGGGGAAATACCGCTGCCGCGTTACAGCACCTTGGAGAGGAAGCTTTTCAGGCGCGGATTCTGCGGGGATGCAAACAGCGCGTGCGGCTCATTCTGCTCCATCACACATCCGTCATCCATAAACAGCACCCGTGTGGATACCTCGCGCGCAAACCCCATCTCGTGGGTCACAATGACCATTGTCATGCCCTCCCGGGCCAGTTCGCGGATAAGGTCCAGCACTTCGCCCACCATCTCAGGGTCCAGCGCACTGGTAGGCTCGTCAAAAAGCATCACTTCCGGCTCCATGGCCAGCGCGCGTACGATGGCGATGCGCTGCTTCTGCCCGCCGGAAAGCTTGTTTGGATAGGCGTCCGCTTTGTCCGCCAGGCCGATACGCTCCAGCAGACGCATGGCTTTTTCATCCGCCTCTGCCGGTGTCTGCAGCTTCAGGTTGACGGGCGCCAGCGTGATATTCTGTTTCACCGTCAGATGCGGGAACAGGTTGAAATGCTGGAATACCATACCCATCTTCCGGCGGATGCGGTTGATGTCACAGTCCTTTGCGGTGATGTCCTTGCCCTCGAACCATATCTCTCCGCCCGTGGGCTCCTCCAGCCTGTTCAGGCACCGCAGAAAGGTGCTTTTTCCGCTGCCCGACGGACCGATGATGGCGATTTTTTCGCCCTTTTCAATGGTCTCCGTCACGCCCTTGAGCACCATATTCCCGCCGAAGGCCTTTTGCAGATTTTTAACCTCGATCACTTTGCGCCAGCCTCCGTTCCATTTTTTTCTGAATGGCTGTCATGCCTACCACCAGCAGCAGATAAATGGCCGCCGCAATGAACAGCGGCGCGCTGTTGAACGCGATGCCCCGGATGGAATCGGATACCTTCGTCAGATCCCGCGCGGCGATATATCCCGCCACACTGGTCTCTTTAAGCAGCGCGATGAACTCGTTGAACAGTGCGGGCAGAATATTTTTGACCGCCTGCGGCAGCACGATGAGCCGCATCGTCGCGCCCTCGGAAAGCCCGAGGCTTCGCCCTGCCTCCGCCTGTCCGGGGTCGATGGAAGCGATGCCGCCCCGGATGATCTCTGCCACATAAGCGCCCGAGTTGACGCCGAAGGCGAACACGCAGGCCTCAAAGCTGCCGTTGAACAGGATTGTGTAGGCGATCAGGAGCTGTACGACGATGGGCGTGCCGCGGATGACCGTGACATATATACCGCAGGCGGCATTTACTGTTTTCCAGCCAAAGCTCTTTTTGCCGCCGGCATAATATTTCACCAGCGCCACCAGCACGCCGATGCACACGCCGATCAGGCACGCCAGCGCCGCCAGCGCTATGGTCATCCCCAACCCCTCGAGATATTGAACCCATCGGCCTTTGTACACCGTCACCTTATAAAAATCGCTCAGCAGCTTGTTCAAGTCGTTCCAAAAATTTTCCACGGAGGGATAGCCCCTTTCCTTATTTGCTCTGCCGCATGCTCCCGAAAGCTGCACGGCCCGCGCAGCGCGGGCCGTGCGCATTTTCCGCCTGCCCTCCGGACGTCAGCCCTCTGCGCAGATCTTCAGATGCTTATCCGTCAGCGACTCCACTGTGCCGTCGTCCATCGCCTTCTGCAGCACACTGTTGACGACCTCCAGCAGGTCCTCGTTGCCCTTGGCCACGCCCATGGCCATTTCCTCCTCGGTGAGAAGCTGCTCCACAGTTTCCAGTGCATCCGGGTTCGCCATTGCCAGCGTCTGCGCAGGCACCTTGTCCAGGATGGCCGCGTCCGCTTTTCCTCCCATCACAGCCGTAGCGCATTCATTGGCATTTTTAAACGCCAGCGGTTCAATGCCAAGCTCTTCCTGTGCGTAGATGTGAGCGGTCGTGCTCTCCTGCACAGCGATATTCTTTCCCGCAAGGTCGTCGGCCGTCTTGATATCGCTGCCCTTCGGCACCAGCAGGATCAATCCGTTCAGTGTATAAGTAATGGAGAAATCAATTTGCTCCGCGCGCTCGGGCGTAGCCGTCATACCCGCTGCAATGAGCTGCCCCTTACCGCTTTTCAGCGATTCGATCAGCAGGTTGAAGTCCATATCCAGCACTTCCAGCTCCACGCCCAGCTCATCGGCCACCAACTGCGCCAGGTCGATGTCCACACCGGCCGGCTTGCCGTCCTCGCCCAGATATTCGAACGGCGGAAAACCCGTGGCCGTCATCATCGTCAGGACGCCTTTTTCCTGAATCTCCTCCACAACGGACGTCCCGCCTGCTGAGTCCTGACCGGATGCCCCGGAGGACGCGGACGCGCTGCCCGCCGCCGAGCTTGCCGGAGCGGATGCGCCCGAACCGCCGCAGGCCGCCAGGCCCAACATCAGAACCGCTGCCATTGCAAATGCCAATATCTTTTTCATAACTCCCATGCTCCCTCTCTTGTTCCCATTTTGTGCGCCGCCCCTCCGGCGGCTTCCATGGCATTATTATATTCGCATATCTATTCATTGTCAACGAATTTTTATGCGATTTGTTTCTTTTCTGCACATTGCACAGCATTTAACCCTCCGTGCACGCCTTCATAAGCATATTTATACTAAATTGAATTTATTTTATGTATATATTTGCATTTATTCTTTAATCATGCTACTATATATACATTCTCAAACAAAGATGCGGAGCGGTAAAAATGCTTGATACAACCTTATGCAATTCTTATCTTAGCGTAAATTTGCAGACGATCATTAATAATATGCAAAGCATTCAAGAGGATATCGGGCCGGATGTGGAATGCATCCCTGTGTTGAAGGACAATGCTTACTGCCTGGGTGCTGTACCCATTGCCAAAGCGCTTTGCACCTACGCGAACGTGCGCACCATCGCAGTTGCGCAGGTGTGTGAGGGCGTTGAACTGCGGCAGGCCGGATTGTCCGCTCCTGCCGTTCTGGTACTGGGCGGCGTGCCGGAGCGGTTATTCCCGGCTGCGGTCGAGTATGGGCTGCAGCTCACCGTGTTCCATCCGTCCACTGTGTATGCACTGGAAAAACTGGCCGCCGCGCAGGGAAAACGCGCCGAAGTACAGATCAAAGTTGAAACCGGGCTGAACCGCACCGGCGCAAAGCCCGGCGCAGAGCTGGGCGCGCTGGCCGCCGCGCTGGCCGCCTGTCCCCATGTGCGCACAATGGGGGTATTCTCCCATTTTTCCACGGGCGAGACAAAAGAAAGCCCTACGGCCTACCGGCAGTTTCAACTTTATCAGCAGGCTTTGGCACAGCTTCAGGCCGCAGGCATCGATCCGCCACAGAAGCACATGTGCAACAGCGGCGGCAGCGACTGGTTCCGCGCCTCGTTCTGCAACGCAGTACGCATCGGGCGCCGGCTGTATATGGATAATCAGGCCGAACCGCTCACACCCGGAACGCCGGGTGCGGTGCAGGAGGCCTGCAGCTGGCGCGCCTCGGTAACGAACCTGCGCGTTGTGGAGGCCGGAGATACTGTGGGATATGACGCAGCCTGGACAGCGCCGCGCCGCACCCGCGTCGCCACCGTATGCGTGGGCTACGGCGACGGCCTCTACTATCCTCTGGCGGAAGCAGGCGGCCCGCTGCTGGTGGGGGGACAGAAAGCCCGGCTTCTGGCTACCTGCATGGACCAATGCTTCGTGGATGTGACTGATATTCCCTGCCGCGCAGGAGACGAGGTCACCTTTTTCGGGCAAAGCAGCGGGGGTGCAGCCATGCCCATCCAGGAACTCGGCAAGTTCATGCATGTGGAAGGCGTATATTTTTACAGCTTCCTCTCTCCGCGCGTGGCGCGCGTATACGAGGGACTGGAACCGTGAACGGAACATCTGCGCGGATGCGCCGCACATAAAACACAATATACAGGAGGAAATACGATATGCCGAATACCTATGAAACCAAATTGTGGGGAGGGCGCTTCCGCGGCGATGAGGACGCGCTGATGCAGCATTTCAACAGCGAGTGCTGGCGCACCAGCTGGCTGGTGGAGCCGGATATCCAGGGCAGCCTTGCCCATGTGGCCATGCAGGTAAAATGCGGCCTGCTCACCTCCGCCGAGGGAGAGACACTCACCCGGGGCCTGGAAACCATCCTGGCCGATTTCAAGGCCGGGCAGCTTGTTTACACCGAAGAATACGAGGATGTGCATACCTTTGTGGAGCTGCACCTGATACGCCGCGTAGGGGACGTGGGCAAAAAGCTGCACACCGCCCGCAGCCGCAACGACCAGTGCAATGTGGATATGAAGCTGTACGTCAAGCAGCAGGCACATCATGTGGCCGCTCTTATCGACACCTTCTGCGCCACGCTGCAGCGTGTTGCAGAGGAAAACCCGTGGATGATGCCGGGCTACACTCATCTGCAGCGCGCGCAGGTGGTAACGTTCAAATACCATCTAATGGCCTACTGTGAAATGATGCTGCGGGACAAAAAACGCCTGCTGAATGCCGTGGATGTGATGGATGAATCCCCCTTGGGCTGCGGCGCGCTGGCAGGAACCACCCATATCATCGACCGCTCCTATACCGCTCACCTCCTGGGCTTTTCCCACGGCGCATGCAAAAACTTTCTGGATGGCGTGTCCGACCGGGATTTTGTGCTTGAGGTACTCTCGGATTTCAGCATCCTGATGATGCACCTCTCCCGTCTGGCCGAGGAGCTCATCCTCTGGAGCAGCGCTGAATTTGGTTTCGTGGTGCTGGACGACAAATATACCACGGGCTCCAGCATCATGCCGCAGAAGAAAAATCCGGACGGCGCGGAGTTGGTACGCGGGCGCACGGGCCGCGTCTACGGCGACCTGATGGCCTTGTTGTGTGCGATGAAGGGTCTGCCTCTGGCCTACAACAAGGACATGCAGCAGGACAAGGACTCCTTTGCAGATGCGCTGGACGTGGTAACGGCTTCATTGATGATGATGGAGCGCATGATCGGTACGCTGCAGGCAAAGCCAGAGGCCATGGAGGCCGCGGTGAAAAAGGGCTTTCTGAATGCCACGGAAGTGGCGGACTATCTGGTGCAGCACGGCGTTCCCTTCCGCGACGCTCACGGCATCGTGGGACAGATCGTTATTTATTGTGAGGACGCGCAGAAAGGCATCGAGGAACTTTCCCTGGACGAACTGCTTCAGTTTTCACCCGCCTTCGGGCCGGATATCTTCAGCTACATCGACTACGCCGCCATTCTGCAAAAAGGCATCAAAAAAGAAATGCTGTAATACAAATAAAAAGCGCCCCCGCCTGCGGCATAAGGCCGCTGCGGAGGCACTTTTTATTTTCGGAACTGATGCGGAGAAGTTTCGCTTATACTTCGAAGTTCACGGCGGTGTCGCCCTTCAGGTCCGTGCCGAACTCATAATCGTTGCCCGGCAGAATGGCATTGAGCAGAATGCCCACAATGGCCGCGATGGCAAGGCCGGACAACGTAAAGCTGTAAGATGCGCCAAGCGGCACCGTGATGCCGCCCACGCTGTTGAAGCCCAGCGCGGAGACCAGGATGACGGCCGCGATGATCAGATTGCGGGATTTTGTGAAGTCCACCTGGTTCTCCACGACGTTGCGCACACCCACGGAAGAGATCATGCCGTACAGCACAAAGGAGATGCCGCCGATGATGGCGGAAGGCACCGTCTGGATGGCTGCGCCGATCTTCGGGAAGAAGCTGAGCAGGATGGCAAAGCACGCAGCGATACGCATGACACGGGGATCGTACACCTTCGTCAAAGCCAGCACGCCGGTATTCTCGCCGTATGTAGTATTGGCCGGTGCGCCGAAGAAACCCGCCAGGCTGGTGGCAAGGCCGTCGCCCAGCAAGGTGCGGTGCAGGCCGGGGTCGGACAGGTACGGACGCTCACAGGTGGCACTGATGGCTGCAATGTCGCCGATATGCTCCATCATGGTGGCCAGTGCGATGGGCGCAATGGTGATGCAGGCGCTGACGCTGAACTTGGCCATGCTGCCCGTATGGATGGCCAGGCCGAACCAGTCGGCCTGCTGGATGGCGGTAAAATCCACCTCGCCCATGAAGAGTGCAGCGATATAAGAGACCACGATACCGATGAGGATGGGCAGGATCTTCACCATACCCTTGCCCCAAATGTTGCATACCACGATGACGGCCAGCGCGATAAATGCCAAAAGCCAGTTGGACTGACAGTTCGTGATGGCGCTGGGCGCAAGGATCAGGCCGATGGAAATAATGATGGGCCCGGTGACGACCGGCGGAAAGAACCGCATGATCTTGCGCACGCCGAACACTTTGATGAGAGCGCTGAGGATCACGTAGATCAGCCCGGATACTACGATGCCGCCCGCCGCATACGGCAGCATCTCGCTGGGGGTGCCATCTGCACCCAGCGGGGCCACAGCAGCATAGCCGCCCAGGAACGCAAAGCTGGAACCGAGGAACGCCGGCACCTTGCCCTTTGTCAGCAGATGGAACAGCAGCGTTCCGATGCCCGCGAACAGCAGCGCCGTGGAAACGCTGATACCCGTCAGAATGGGCACGAGCACCGTCGCGCCAAACATGGCGAATGTGTGTTGCACGCCCAGCACCAGCATCTTGGGTACGCCCAGCTTACGGGCGTCGTACAGCCCTTCCCCGCCGAGCTCGATCTTTTTGGTCTCTTCGCTCATTGATACTTCCTCCTCAAATCAAATGCCTTCTATTCCAAACACCATGTACGGTGTAAAGGCCGCGCGGCCAAAAAAAGAGGCATTTCCCTTATCGCCGCCGATAACGGAAAATGCCTTTTCTGTTATGAAGGAAAGAATAGAATATACGGCCCCGCCGTGCAGCCGAACGCCGCGCGGGGAAGGATAAGCGCCGTATGAAGCTGTGCGCAAAGCTGCCGCATGTTCCAAACCTCTCTTTACATTTTATTTATAATACCAGACATGCGCGCGCGTTGCAATACTTTTTTCTCCCTTCTTTTTCAAAATTTGCAGCGGTGGCATTTCAACCCTTTCCCGCACTCGCTCCTTTTCGCATCATTGCGCGCAGCTCTTCCAGCGCTTTTTTCTCGATGCGGGATACATAGCTGCGGCTGATGTGCAGGATATCCGCCACCTGCTGCTGTGTCAGCGGCTGCGTGCCCGAAAGGCCGTAGCGCATGATGACGATCTGCCGTTCCCGGCCGGAGAGGCGGTTCACCACACGGTAGAGCGCCTCGGTCTCCTCCTTACGCTCGTAGTCCTCGTGCACGTCGAAGGTATCGGCCACTACGTCATTCAGTGTCAGGCTGTTCCCGTCCTTATCGCTGTCGATGGGCTCCTGGATAGACACGTCGTTCTGGCTTTTTTTGCCCGCTCGGAACTGCATGAGCACCTCATTTTCAATGCAGCGCGCTGCATATGTGGCAAATCGTGCGCCTTTGGTATTGTCAAAGCTGTTCACCGCCTTGATAAGGCCGATGGTTCCGATGCTGATCAGGTCCTCCTGGTCTGTGGAAGAAGCGTAGTATTTTTTTACGATGTGCGCCACGAGGCGCAGATTGTGCCGGATGAGCTTATCCCGCGCCGCCATGTCGCCGTTCTTCATCGCCTCGAATGCTGCGATCTCGTCCCGCGCGGAAAGAGGCTTCGGGAAACTGCTGCTTTCCAGGTGCAGTGCGAAATATAAAATCTGGCTTGCGACAAAGCTGAATATGATACCAAACATCTGTATGCCCTCCTTGTATGCGATACTACATTGTATGGCAGGGGACACGGCGGCATGCCGCAGGACAGGCGCGTTCGCTATGTTTTGCCCATCGGAAAGCGGCCCGCATATTGCGGGCCGCTTGTGCTGCATTCAGATGTCTGTACGGTAGATCGTCTTTCCGTCCTTGACCGTCTCCAGAATACGGATATCACGAAGATGCATGGGAAGCGCCTTCAATGGGTCCTCCTCCAGGATCACCAAATCCGCCCGTTTTCCCGGACGCAGGCTTCCTTTGCTTCCTTCCTCAAAATACTGGTATGCCGCATTGATGGTCACGGCGCGCAGAGCATCCAGGACCGGAACGCGCTCCTGCGGCCCCAGCACCGTCCCCTGCTTTGTAACGCGGTTCACTGCGCACCATACAGTCTCCAGCATGTCCGGCTGGATAACGGGCGCATCCTGATGGAACGTATAACGGAGGCCCTGTGCGCCCGCAGAGGCCGCGGGGCTGATGCGCGCCGCGCGTTCCGGTCCGAGATTCTCGAGATGCACGTCGCCCCAATGGTATACATGAGCCACAAAAAAAGACGGTATCATCCCGTTCTGTGCCGCCCGGGACAGTTGGTCCGGCGCAAGCATCTGCGCATGGATGATAACGGGACGTATTGCCCGGCAAGGCTTACCGGACGCAGCGCGAGCCCTGAGGCGTTCCCCATACACGCGCAGATACTGTTCGCAGGCGGCGTCTCCGTTGCAATGCACCAGCAACTGCATATTTTCGTCCAGCGCTCGGTCCACATACCCGGCCAGTTCTTCGTTGCTCATACGCGGATAACCGCGATAATTTTTCTCTGCACCGCAGTACGGCTCCCGCAGCCACGCGGTGCGTGCCTGAGGTGAGCCGTCCAAAAAAGTTTTGTAGCCTCCCACCTTAAAACGGCCGCTGTACTGTCCGATGTGTTCGGACAGCGCCGTTCGCATGCCGTCCGCCTGTGTGATATCCAGATATCCCACCACGTCCAGCTTCAGCAGGCCCGCCGCGCACAGCTGCCTGTACAGCGGTTCCATCGCCGGTATCATCATCCCTTCCTGCACCGTGGTGACGCCACGCCGCGCATAGCCGTCCTGCGCGCGCAGATATGCGCCCATCAGGTCCTCCGGCGCCGGCATTGGAACGCGGCTCTGGCAATTCAGAAAAGCGGTCTCTTCCATGTAGCCCGTCACCTTTCCGTCCGCGACCTCCATCATGCCGCCCTCCGGCACAGGTGTATCCGGCGTGATTCCCAGCCGTTCCAGCGCAAGCGTGTTCAAAACACCCGTATGGCCGGACTGGTGAGCCATAATCACCGGATTGTCGGGAGCGGCACGGTCCAGCACTTCTCTGCGCGGCGGACGTTTTTCCCGAAGAACGTTATGGTCGAAACCCTGAGCGGCGACCCATTGCCCCTTTGAAATATGGTTATCGCGGATAAACGCCGCGATACGTTCTTCTATCTCGTCAAAGCTGACGGCCTCGCCCAGGGGCACCTGCAAAAGTGCGTTGGCACAGCCGGAAAAATGGCTGTGCGCGTCAATGAACGCCGGCATCAGCGTATGGCCTTTCAAATCGACCATCTCACAATCCCGTCCCGCCGCCGCGCGCACCTCTGCCTCGCTTCCCACGGCGCGGATCACGCCGTCCTCCACCAAAAGCGCCTGCGCATACAAAATGTCCTCCATTGTAAGCACAGTCCCGCCGTAATACATCCGCTTTGCCAAAGCGAGCACATCCTTTCCTTTTCGCACCCTACCGGCGCTTTATGATTTACTATACATCGAATAGTTTTCCAATTTTACTGTAAATCATGAATAATGCGTAAACAAGGCACAGCCTTTTGTACAAAGACAAAACAAAACACACCGGAAGCATTTTCAGCTTCCGGTGCGTTTTTCTGGCGGAGAGTTAGGGATTTGAACCCTAGGTACCTTTAAAGGGTACACACGATTTCCAGTCGTGCGCCTTAGACCACTCAGCCAACTCTCCAAGCAAATGGTGCTTTACTATATTACCCAAATATCGGAAAATTGTCAAGTGTTTTTTTGCCGTTCTGGATTTTTCTGCATTTTTGCGGGAGAAACGCTTACCGCATTCTGCTCCGGCGCTCCTGCCAGGCGATCTCACCTATGCGATCTGCGGCATATTCAAAAAAGCGCCGAAACGATTCGCAATAATAATTTTCCGTATCGTCCGCCCCGCCTGTCCAGTCGCGTCTGCATCCCCCATTGCACAGCGGCACCCATCTGCAGCTTGCACACCGGGACGGGCGAAGCCGCCCCTGCCGTAAAAATTCGGAAGCCGTCTCATCGTTCGCCAGTTGTTTCAGACTGTCTGTATGTACGTCGCCCATCCGCCATCGGTCCAGCACATAAAAATCGCAGGGATAAACACCTCCGTCCGCTTCCACGACAAAATAGCTGCCACAGCCGCCCGAAGCCGCACAGGTGCTTGCCGGCTCCCCCATTGCAAGATGAACATAGTCATCGAACAAGCGCACGCTGGTATAGTGTCCTTCCGCCCAGTCGCGGTACCATTGGTCAAATAACCCGCACAAAAAATCTCCATACAGTTTTGGCGTCAATGAATATACTGCGCGGCCCCGCTGTTCCTCCAAGGGGTCAAGACATGGAATAAACTGCAGATAGCGCACTCCCAGCTTTTTCATTGAGGCATATGTTTTCTGCGGATGCTTCGCGCATTGCCCCGTCACGACGCATAACAGGTTTGTCTCCACTTCAAATTTTTGCAGCAATGCCAGCGCCTTAGCCACACGCCCGTATGTGCCTTCCCCTTTTGTGTCCACGCGGTAATGGTCGTGCAGCTCCCGATACCCGTCCACAGAGAGGCCCACCAGAAACTGGTTTTCCTTTAAAAAATGCGTCCATTCCTCATTCAGCGCCATGCCGTTTGTCTGAAGCGCATAACTCACCTGCCGGTCCAGCGGCCGAAACGCGCTTACCATCGCTACGAAATCCCGAAAAAAGTCCAGCCCGGCCACCGTAGGCTCGCCGCCCTGAAACGCAAAACTCACCGCTCCGTGCTCATCCGCTGCTGCAAAAGCTGCTTCAATTAAAGCCCCGGCGGTTTCACGGGACATCACGCCCATGCTCTTCACTTCCCTGTTGTCCGAAACATCCGCATAAAAACAGTAACGGCATCTCAGATTACACAGGCTGGAGGCGGGTTTGATCAAAAGATTGACGTTCTTCACCGCGCATTCTCGCTCCTCTCTTATCGTGCGAACTCAAAACACCCCGGAAACCAGTATAGCAAATCGCTGTTTCATACACAACAAGAACGGCCTCATCATACATTTTCCGAGTTATCCGCCTGAGAAAATCAATTTTGCATTTTGACTTGCTGCTCCTGAATCAGAGGATAGCGCACCAACCCCGTACTGGCCAGGGCTTCATGGTGCATATCCACAGCAGTGATCTGACGGTTTTCATAAGTCGTATAATAATAAATGCCTTTGCTTGCATTGCAGCAGGAAGTATAAAGCGTTATTTCATATTTTCCATCTCCCACATCGCAGCAGCCGCGCTGCTGCTCGACCGAGCCGAGAATGTGGAAAAACTGGCTGACGCTCTCCTTTTCCGTACAGCCGGAAACGGAATTCATCCTAGTGAAAGCGGCCCGGACAAAACGGGACTGAGAGGATAAATCGCCCGGCAGCCCGAGCCCGCCCATCCCGCGGCTGTATGCGGATAACGGCAATTCGGAAGAAAATAAATTTTCCGGTGTTTTCGGAGACAGACGCATATAATTGTTAAGCCCAAACATTTGTTGTTCAAAAGGAGGGTTGTTGGTGAGGACGCCAACCGGATTTTCATAAATCCTGAGCCCCTCCCGAACCGATTCGACCGTAATGGCCCCTTCCCGGTCGGCGATCAGCCAATGAAGCTGTGCTGCCGGCATCTGCTCATTGAACGGAAGTCCCACAAGATTGGCTTTTGCAAGGAGCGCGCCGGCCTCCTTCACAGTGGCGCACTGCCCCAGGACCCAAGGAATAAACTCGAATACAGCGATATTATCCTTTCCCTTCGCCGGAGACGCCGCATAACAAGCATTCCCCACGAAGTTCAGCCCTGCCATGCCCAGCCCTTTTTCGTTGACCGCGTCGTAATACAGCGGATACTCCTGTGCAACACAAGCCATACCGATAACAGCAAAATGGCGCGGCATCCCCGCCATATACCGAAAAGGAAACGGCTCGTTGCGCGGCGTTATTACGACTTCTTCCCCATACGAAAATTCGTAGTCTAATGTGCGTCCAAAATAAAAATCCTTCGTTTTATAGGTCGCTGCCGTACACATGTGTTATCCTCCTGCTGCAAAAGTTGGGTTTTTCCGCGATAACTGCCATGCCTCAAACCTGTTCGCGCTTCAGGGCCCATTTTTGGGGTATTTTCAAAAACTTTCCATTTCCAGCGCCGCATTTCTGCCGAAAACTCTGCTGCTTTTGAGGCACCAAATTCTTTACCTTTATATTTTACAATATCTGTCCTGTTTTTGCACGCGGACGATAAATATTTTTTCATATGCTATTTTTTTATCCATCTGCTTTTCCTCGCTCAGATTATGCGGCCCCCATCGCCTGCGACAGTAATTCTTTGTCTTTTGCCGCATTTCTATTTTTTAATCGTAAGTCATACGGCGGGTTTCTCAACAATTCTATATGACAGCCCGTCAAGAAAAAATAATGATGAATATCGGCCCCGACGCCGGTGCATGCCTACATCCGTTCATCCACCGCCATAAGTTTATGGCTCAGGAACTCGTTGCGTTCATGCAAAATCTGCCGCAAGAAAAAAGCCATCCCTAAGGGATGGCTTCGGCAATATGCGTCCAAGGACTCAATCCCCGGGGCCCGCTGATTAAAGGTCAGCTGCTCTAACAACAGCAACAGGCTAAAAGAAAAGTCTAACCGTTAATACAATTCGCAGGATTCCGCCTCAAATCGACTCCCAATATCCATACATCCGCGTTACGAATTTGTAGCGTCTTATCCTTCGCTTTATTTATTGATGGTCTTCCAGCCAGCGGACCGCGCAGTGCGCCAGACAAGCGGAGCCGATTGGACAGACCTCCTCATTGAACTGAACCTTCGGATTGTGTGCAGGGGCATCGCCACGCTCATCCATATATCCTGCCGAAAGATACATGAATACGCTGGGGACTCTCTCTGCAATAATTGCAAAGTCCTCAGAAGCACTGGCTGATGTGTCGGGAACAGGAGTCAGACCAGGAATTGGTAGTTCTTCCATATAGCTTACCATCTCGTCCGTCATAGCAGGGTCACATACCAGTGGTGGCACCTCAGAAATCATCTCGACCTGTGCCATCCCCCCAAATACCTCTGCGGTCTTGAGAGCAACCTCTTTCAGCCGCCGGACCAGTTTCTCACGGCTGGCACTGTCATTGGTGCGCAAGGTTCCTTGGAGGACGGCAGTATCAGGGATGATGTTGGGGGCTGAACCTGCGGAAAAATTGCCGATGGTCAGCACACAGGCTTTGCCGGGATCTGCCTCCCGAGCAATCAGCGATTCCAAGGCAAGGTACACATGGACACCGATATTGATTGGGTCGATGGAACTGTGCGGATATGCGCCGTGGGCGCCCCGTCCGTGGATTGTGATTCGAAAACCATCCACAGAGTACATCATAGTTTTGCCGCTGTTGTACATAAACAAGCCCACAGGCATCCTTCCTGGGCCGACATGATAGGCTAGGGCTGCATCCACTCCTTCCAGTACTCCATTTGCCAGCATATCCTTCGCACCTTCAAAGGTTTCTTCAGCAGGCTGGAACATGAACCGAACCCTGCCAGACAGCATAGATTCATTTTCTTTTAATATCTTTGCCGCTGTCAGCAGCATGGCCGCGTGGAAATCGTGGCCGCATGTATGAGCCTCCGTGCCGGTTGGGCAGGAAAAGCTTTCGCCGCTTTCCTCCGGCATGGGAAGCGCATCCATGTCCGCTCGAAGCAGGATCGTCCTACCCCCTTCCTGCCCCAACTCTGCAATCACTCCATGTCCGCATGGATGTGGATCCAATCCATATCCTCTCAGCTGCTCCATAACATAGGTTTGTCCTTTTGGCATATGAAGTCCCACTTCCGCGTTGCTGTGCAGCCAACGGCGGTGAGAGATGGTTTCCTCACGCAGTGCCAGTGCCCGTTTATAAAAATCCATAATCGTACTCCTTAATTTGCTGCGAAAATCAGTAAACATATGCTGAGAAAATTATAGCAAACGAGTTTAATAACTTCAACAATGTTTATAGTTTACCCACAACTTATAAAAAAGACGCATCTGGCTTGGAAATGCCACAGACTGTGCACATTTAAATTGTCCGGCAATTTTCCCTCCCGCAGAATCCTTTTGAGCCGGAATGTGAATGTCCCAGGCACCATCGGATCTCCCCAGCCTGCCGGAACAGATAGTCATCTTCCTCCAGTCCCCTCTGCACCACGCCGTGCTCTCTCCTGCGCGGTTCTTCGGTTCTTTCACCAGGATCGGTTGGCCGCTCAGTTTTACCACATTGCGCCGGATATGCAGCACCTGCTATCTGACCACTGCAAGCTGCATGCCTCGCTCCGGCGCATGCTCGTGGCAAGGCTCATCTTGAAATAGGCCTCATATTTCAGGCCCTGGCTTTCCAGTTCGGTGATAAACCTTTGCACTATTTCCTCAATCGTCACCGGACACTCCTGCAGCGCGCCTTTCTTCTTGTACCCCGACGCAATGTTGCCCCCATACCCGATTTGCCGGACAGAAAAACAATCTGTATAATGGAAAGGGGT
>OJRC01000147.1_pt1 | contig 57929 bp, 47 predicted proteins | sample 1599081 | NCBI WGS metagenome assembly OJRC01 (sample SAMN03922519, study PRJEB24848) | human gut metagenome | isolation source: stool sample | host: Homo sapiens | place: Germany | collected 2010-02 | reverse complement strand
CCATCGCCATCGAGCAGGGCCTGCGCTTCGCTATCCGCGAGGGCGGCCGCACGGTCGGCTCCGGCGTCGTGTCCAAGGTGATCGAGTAATCCACAGCCGCTTTGCACCGGCGGTCCTTTGGGCCGCCGGCTGCAAGCGGGCAATAGATATCTGTCGGCCCCTTCGCCCGTCAGCGGGCGGGCGAAGGCGCCTTTTCCCACATCGACGAGGAGGTGGCGAACGTGGCAAGCGTTGCCCGCAACAAAGTGATGCTGGCCTGCACCGAGTGCAAGCAGCGGAACTACAATTCCATGAAAAACAAGAAAAACACCCCCGACCGCATTGAGCTGAACAAGTATTGCCGTTTCTGCAAAAAGCACACCGTTCACCGCGAAACCAAGTAAGCCGGAAACGTCAACTTGCGAATGGAGTGAAAACCATGACGGAAAAGAAGACCAAGGGCGCGAAGCCGAACTTCTTCGTTCGCTTCGGGCAGGGATTCGTTGGCTTCTTCAAGCGCATCGGCCTGGCGTTCAAAAACATGTGGCATGAGCTTCGCAAGGTCACATGGCCCACGCGCGAGAAGCTGGTCAACTATTCGGTGATCGTGGTTCTCTTCATGCTGTTCATGATGGTCATCATCGGCCTGCTGGATACCGGCGCGACGCAGCTTGTGAACCTCATCATGAGCGCGTAAGGAGACAGCCATGGCTGAAAACAGCAAAGAGCCGTGCTGGTATGTCGTCCATACCTATTCCGGCTATGAGAACAAGGTCAAGGATAACATCGAAAAGTCCGTTGAGAACAACCCCGAGATGCAGCGCCTGATCTTCGACGTGCGCGTGCCCGTGGAGGACGTGGTGGAGATCAAGGGGAACAAGCGCGTGAAATCTCAGCGGAAGGTCTATCCCGGCTACGTGCTGGTGCATATGATCGAAACCAGCGAAAGCTGGTACCTGGTGCGCAACACGCGCGGCGTGACCGGCTTTGTCGGCCCCGACTCCAAGCCTGTCGCTCTCACCCCCGCCGAGGTGGACATGATGCTCTCCACGCAGCAGAACAGCGTGGAGTTCGGCATCGCCATCGGCGAGGAAGTGCGCATCCTCTCCGGCCCGCTGGAGAATTTCACCGGCGTGGTGGAGGACGTGGACACCGTGCGCCAGAAGCTGACCGTGAAGGTCAAAATGTTCCTGGGGCGCGAAATGCCCGTTGAGGTGGACCTGCAGGACGTTGAAAAGGTCCAGCCCAAATAAGGCGCCTGCGCGCCGCAAAGCTCCCTCCGGGGAGCTGTGGGAGGAACGGAACTGCCGTTCCGCCATGACCACATCGAAGGAGGTGCCATTCCCATGGCAAAGAAAGTCAAATCCATGATTAAGCTTCAGGTTCCCGCCGCCAAGGCGACCCCCGCGCCGCCGATCGGTCCCGCGCTGGGCCAGCACGGCGTGAACATCCCCGGTTTCTGCAAGGAGTTCAATGAGCGCACCCAGAAGGACGCGGGCATGATCATCCCCGTGGTCATTACGGTGTACACTGACAACACCTTCTCCTTCATCACCAAGACGCCGCCGGTTCCCGTGCTCATCAAGAAGGAGCTGAACCTGCAGACCGCCTCCGGCCGCCCCAACCGCGACAAGGTTGGCAAGCTCACCCAGGAGCAGGTCCGCAAGATCGCTGAGATCAAGAAGCCCGATGTCAACGCCACCGATATCGAGGCCATCATGAGCATGATCAAGGGTACCGCCCGCTCCATGGGCATCACGGTTGAGGAATAAGACGACCATTTGTGGGAGGACATTGTGCCGTTAGCACCACAGGAAGGACAGTAGCATGAAACACGGAAAGAAATATGTGGACAGCGCGAAGCTGATCGACCATCTCAACGCCTACGACCCCGCCGAGGCCTGCGAGCTGGCCTGCAAGACCAGCAAGGCCAAGTTTGACGAAACCATCGAGATTTCCGTTCGCCTGGGCGTCGATCCCCGCCATGCCGACCAGCAGGTCCGCGGCGCGGTGGTTCTGCCTCACGGCACCGGCCGCACCGTGCGCGTGCTGGTGGTCACCAAGGGCGACAAGGTCAAGGAAGCCGAGGCCGCGGGCGCGGATATCGTCGGCGGCGAGGAAATGATCCACAAGATCCAGACCGAAAACTGGTTTGGCTTCGATGTGATGATCGCCACCCCCGACATGATGGGCGTCGTCGGCCGCATCGGCCGCATTCTGGGCCCCAAGGGCCTCATGCCCAACCCCAAGAGCGGCACCGTGACCATGGACGTGGCCAAGGCCATCACCGACATCAAAGCCGGTAAGGTCGAGTACCGCGTGGACAAGACCTCCATTGTTCACTGCCCCATCGGAAAGGCCTCTTTCGGCCCCGAAAAGCTGGGTGAGAACCTGCAGGTCCTCATGGACGCCATCAACAAGGCCAAGCCCGCTGCCGCCAAGGGCACCTATGTGCGCAGCGTGTACCTCAGCGCCACCATGGGCCCCGCCATCAAGGTCAACCCCTTGAAGTTCTAAGGGCTGCCCGTCATAAACAGGCCCCCGCTCCGCATGCCGGAACGGGGGCCTGTTTCTGCAATGAGAGCGGCGCCGGGGCGGAAAGCGCGCGCCGCCCTTTGCCTCGCCCGCGAAGATATGCTATACTAGAAAACAGCGGCCGGGAGGTGAGCGCGGTGTTTCAGCGGGATTACATCCTGCGCATGATCGAAATGATGGGCGATCTGATGCGGCGCGTCAAGGAGCTGATGGACGAGCTAGCGCAGATGCGCCTTTTGGATGGGGCTAGCCGCAAGCGATGCGGCCTGCCGCTTTCGGCGCTTGAGACGCTCAGCGCCGAAAGCCTGACGGAGCTGCTCTCGCCCGCGCCGCGCCTGTTTGCCAGCGAGCTTATCTACCTTCGCGCCACGGCCTCGCCGTCCCTCTGGGAAGAGGGCCGCATGCTCAGGCTCAAGAGCCTGCGCCTGCTGCTTACGCTGGCGCAGGAAGGGCCGCTCTGCGAGCTGCGCGCAGCGCGCGTGCAGGCGCTCAAGCTGGAGCTGATGGATCTGCTGCTGCCGGAGGATCTGATGGCCTGCGCCGCATTCCTCAGGCAGGGCGGAGCCTATGCAGATATGGAGGATGCGCTGTTTGAAGCGGCGGAGCGTTGCGCGCCGCAGGAGCGGGCGGCGTGCGTCCGCGAAGGGGGATGCATGCTGCGCGAGGCGGCGCGCGCGCCGGCAGAGGATCTGGCGTTTGGCCGCACGTCCGCGCATGAGCTGCGCCTGTCCGCGCGCGAGCTGGAGGCGCGCTGGGCGGCGGATGATTCACAGCAACCGGATAGAGGGGAAGAAACCCGATGATTTTGATCTCGGCACAGGATGTGCAAAAGAGCTTCGGCGCCCATGAGGTTCTCAAGGGGGTCAGCTTCAGCCTGCAAAAGGGCGAGAAGATGGGCCTGGTAGGCGTCAACGGCTGCGGCAAGACCACGCTGATGCGCATCATCAGCGGCGAGGCCGAAGCGGACGGCGGCATGGTGCACAAAAACCGCGACCTGCGCATCGGCTATCTCAGGCAGGTGGACGACATCGCCCTGACCGATACGGTCTGGGAAGCGCTCCTGCGCGTGTTTGAGCCGGTCATCGCCATGGAGAAGCGTCTGCGCGAGCTGGAAGCGCAGATGGAGCAGAATGCCGACCCAGAGGCCGCCCTGCGTCTGACGGGGGAGTATCAGCGCCTGCTGGACCGCTACAACGAGGCCGAGGGCTACGCCTATGAGGGCGAGATGCTGGGCGTGCTGAATGGCCTTGGCCTCAAGCCCGACATGCACGGGCGGCAGGTGGGCACCCTCTCCGGCGGCGAGCGCACGCGGCTTTCGCTGGCCAAGCTGCTCTTGCAGAAACCCGACGTCATTTTGATGGACGAGCCCACCAACCATCTGGACCTGGAGGCCATCGAATGGCTGCAGGGCTACCTGACGGAATACAAGGGGTCGCTCTTGCTCATCAGCCACGACCGGTATTTTCTGGATCACGTCTGCACCACGATGGGCGAGATCCTCGGCGGCCGCATGATCAAATTCACCGGCAACTACACCGAGTACATGCGCAAGCGCACCGCGGACTTTGAAAACCGCATGAAGGCCTACAACCTGCAGCAGAAGGAAATCGAGCGGGAAAAGGCCATCATCGAGCGCTACCGCAGCTTCAACCGCGAAAAGAGCATCAAGGCCGCCGAAAGCCGCCAAAAGCGCCTGGACAAGCTGGAACGGCTGGAAAAGCCCGTCGAGGAGGGGCATGTGCGCTTCAGCTTTGAGGCGCGCCGCCGCAGCGGCGAGGAGGCGCTGGAGGTCAAGGGGCTGTGCAAGTCCTATGACGGCCAGCCCGTCTTTGAAAACGTGAGCTTCAAGCTGCGCACGGGCGACCGGGTGGCCCTGATCGGCCCCAACGGCGTGGGCAAGAGCACGCTGTTCAAAATTTTGACCCATCAGCTCACGCCCGACCGGGGCAGCGTGAAGTACGGCGTCAATATTGACATCGGGTATTACGACCAGCACCAGCAAAACCTCAACCCCGCCAACACCGTGCTGGACGAGGTCTGGAACAGCTTCCCTTCGATGGAGCAGAGCAAGGTGCGCGGCGCGCTGGGCCTGTTCCTCTTTACGGGCGACGACGTGTTCGACACCGTTGGGAGCCTCTCCGGAGGCGAGCGGGGGCGCGTGGCGCTGACGAAGCTGATGCTGCGCAAGGACAACCTGCTCCTGCTGGACGAGCCGACCAATCACCTGGACATGGACAGCCGCGAGGTGCTGGAGGACGCGCTGCAGGACTTTCCGGGGACGATTCTCGCCATCAGCCATGACAGGTATTTCATCAACCGGTTCGCCGACCGCGTGATGGTGATGAATTCCGACGGTGTGACGGAATATCTGGGCAACTTTGACGACTACGTGGAGAAGCGCGACCGTCCCCAGCCGCCCGCCCCCGCCGCCGAAGGCGAGGTGACGCGCACGGCCGCCACGCGGGAGCGCAAGCGCGACCGCCAGCAGGCGGCCCGTGCCCGCGAGCTGCAGGCGCAGGTGAAGCGGGCGGAAGAGGCGATCGAAGAAAACGAACGGCTTCTTCGTGAGCTGGAGGCGAAGCTGGCCGACCCGGCCACCTATGCCGACGCGGAGGCCGCGCGGGAGCTGGGCGAGCGCTACCGCGCCGAGCAGGCGCGCAGCGAAGCGCTCTATGAGGCGCTGGAGGCCGCTGAAGCGGAGGCGGAAGCGGCGGAATAATCCCTGCTACGCATTTTGCAGGCAATACAGCAGGTTTTTGCGGTATTCGGAAGGCGAAACCAAAAACGCCTTCTTGAACTGCGTGCTGAAATAAAATAGATCATAGCCGATGGCGGCAGCCACATCGCTGATGGACAGCTCCGGATTTTTCAGCAGCATTTGCGCGTGACGCAGCTTATAGCGGATCACAAGCTGCTGGGTGGAGCAGTTCATGACATGGCGGCTGCAACGGTACAGGTGGCTTTGCGAAACATGCAGAGCCGCGCAGAGCTGGTCCACATGAACGGGCTGGTTCAGATGCGCTTCCAGATACTCAAAGAGCCGGGAAATGACGTATTGCTCGCGGGAGCTGTTTTCGGCGGGAAGCGCGGGCGTGTTTTGCAGGCGGATCAGCCGGATCAGCAGAAGATGCAGCTGCGCGCGAAGCTGGGCATAGCAGCCGGGCCTGCACGCCCGGACATCCTCGTAGCAGGACATCAGGGCCGCGGTATCCGCAGGGGTCAGGATCTGCGGAAAGTGCAAAATGCGCGTGAAACCGAATTGCTGCAAAAACCCGTGCTCACGGGCATAAGGATGCAAATTGAAGAAAATTTCATAGGAGTCCACATGATCGAAGGTGGAGGCGCTGTAGACGCAGTAGGGCGGGATGAGCATCACGCTGCCGGGCGCGAGCGTGAAATGCTCGCTCCCGGCGGTAAGCTCCGCCTGTCCCTGCGTTTGCAGCACCAGCTTGATGCGCGTGCTGACCAGGTTTTGCAGGGTTTTGAAATCCTGCTGCGGCCAATGCGTAAAATAGTCGGCCTCGATACGGAAATCGGCCAGATAGGCGGACAGCGGGTCCGCGTCCGCGCGAAAGGGGTTGAACCGCTCGGTCAGTTTCATGCATTTCCTCCGTTGGACTGATAAACACAAATATGAAATGGGTATGATATAGGAAAACCATCGTTAAAAGTATATCATAGAACAGCGGCATTGGGAACGGAACAAAAATCGTCCGGACTTGCACAATCAGGAAAACAACAGCTACAGGAGGAAACGGAAATGAAAACTGGCAGGAAAAAGCTGCTCAGCCGCGTGCTGGTGCTGGCGCTTGTGATGGCGCTGACGCTGGGCACGGCGCTTGCTCCCGTGAGCGCCATGGCGCAGGCCGCCCTGACGGACGGCACCTACACCGGCGCGGCCAACGGCATGGGCGGCGCGGTGAACGTAACCGTGACCGTGGAAGGCGGAAAGATCACCAGCGTTGAGGTCGGCGACAATCAGGAGACGCCCGGCATCAGCGATCCGGCGATCGAGCAGATCCCGGCGGCCATCGTCGAGGCGCAGAGCACCGACGTGGACGGCGTGGCCGGCGCAACCGTCACGTCCGACGCCATCAAGGCCGCCGTGGACGCCGCGCTCAGCGGCGAGGCCCCCGAAGAGGACAAGCCGCTGGAAATCACCGTTCAGCCGGACGTGATCGTGGTGGGCGCGGGCATGGCGGGCCTGGTGGCCAGCGTGCACGCGGCCGAGCTGGGCGCGAATGTGCTGGTGCTGGAGCAGAACTACCGCGTGGGCGGTTCCGCGAACACCGCGGGCGGCTCCATCAGCGGCGCCGGCTACAAGATCCAGAAGGAAGCCGGCATTGAGGACAGCGCCGAGGCTTTCTATAACGACTTCGTCACCATGGGCGGCGGCGAGGAGAACATGAACACCGAGATCGCCAAGGTGCACGCCGAGCGCAGCGGCGAGGCCATCGACTGGCTGCAGGACTACGTGGGCGTGGAGTTCTCCGATCAGGTGGACAGCGGCGGATACCTGACCATGAACACCTACCGCGTGACCTACACCGCGGGCGGCGCGTCTTCCGGCGGCGGCTCCTATTTTGTCAATGCCCTGATGGAAAAGCTGCAGGGCTTCATCGACGCGGGCCAGGCCCAGCTGTGCCTGGATACGCTGGTCACCGACCTCATGTTTGACGACAACGGCGACGTGGTCGGCGTCAAGGTGGACGATGTGGAGATTCCCGCTCCCAGCACCATCATCGCCACCGGCGGCTATGGCTACTGCGAGCGCTGGCTCAAGGAGTACAACTTCACCAACATCACCTCCAATGACCCCGTCACCGCCATCGGCAGCGGCTACGACTTCGCCCGCAGCGCCGGCGCGGCCTTTGACAACATGGACTACTGCTCCTGCTACGGCGGTTCCGTGCCGGTCAGCGGCTTCCAGGCGTCGCTTCGCTGCAACATCAACTACAACGGCGCCATCTGGGTCAACACCGCCGGCGAGCGCGTCTTTAACGAGCCTGCCGCCACCTCCATGGACAAGCGGACCGTGTGGCGCACCGCCGACCAGAACATCGTCTACATCGTGCTGGCCGAGAACATGCTGTCGGATGACAGCGCGCTCTTTACCGGCATGATGAGCAACTCCGCGCCCTTCACCAACGAGGAGAAGATCGCCGAGCTGCTGGATGAGGGCTACATGTTCAAGGCCGACACCATCGAGGAACTGGGCGAGATGATCGGCGCGGAGAAGCTGGCCGAGACCGTCGCCAAGTACAACGAGGATGTCGCCGCGGGCGAGGACACCGTCTTTGGCCGCACGGACAACCTGCTCGCCTTTGAGGAGGGCCCCTTCTACGCCGTGTACACCGTTCCCTACCTGATGATGACCGCGGGCGGACCGCGCATCAACGGCGACGCCCAGCTCGTGCGTGAGGACGGCACGGTGGTAGGCAGCGCGTACCTGGCGGGCGAGATCATCGGCTCGGCCAACATCGCCGGCCACAACACCATCGGCGGCATCGGCCATGGCCTGTGCGCCACGTGGGGCCGCATCTCCGCCGAGAGCGCGGTGAAGAACGCCGGCAAGTAAGCCCGCAGATCCGTTCCCGCATTCCGCCGGAAAAACAGCCGGCCCGCAGGGGAGCGAAAGCTCCCTCGCGGGCCGGTTTTGTCTGCATTGGAATTTTCAGCGTTTGATGAGCACGACGGACAGGTCGTTGACGTTGGTGCCGGTGGGACCGGTGACGATCAGCCCGTCGATCGCTTTCAGCGCATGATAGGCATCGTTGTCCTGCAGCACCTTGTGCAGGTCCAGCCCGGCGGCGGTCAGGCGCGCGGCGGAGCCTTCGTCCACAATGCCGCCCGCCGCGTCCGTGGGACCGTCGGACCCGTCGGACCCGAAGGAGAACACGCACGTATCGCGGCATCCGGCGATGCCCTCGGCCGCGCCCAGCGCGATTTCCTGATTGCGGCCGCCCATGCCCTTGCCGGTCAGATGGACCACGGTTTCACCTCCGGCGAGGAAGGCCAGCGAGCGCTCCGTGTCCTGATGGTCGCGGGCGATAGCCGCCAGGAAGGAGCCGGCCTCGCGCGCCTCGCAGGAGAGACTTGCGGTGAGAAACACCGGCTCGTAGCCCAGCTCCCGGCAGGTGGCCGCCGCAGTGCGGCACAGCTGGCGCACGCTGCCGGTGACGAAGGTCGTGACGTTGGTCAGTTCCTTGGGGGTTTCCTGAGCCAGCAGGCCGCGCGCGGCATCGGACAGGCGCAGGCCGTAGCGGTCCGCAATTTCCAGCGCCTGCGCGCAGGTGGAAGCATCCGGATACGCCGGACCGGAGGCGATCATGTCCAGCGGATCGCCGATGATGTCGCTGAGGACCACGGTGTAGACATGCGCGGGCATGCACCGCAGCGCAAAACGTCCGCCCTTGACGGCGGAGAGGCGCTTGCGCAGCGTGTTGATCTCCACGATGTTGGCGCCGCAGGCCAGCAGCTGGCGCGTGATATCGGCCAGCTCGCCGGCGGGGATGAGGGGCTGCTCAAAGAGCGCCGAGCCGCCGCCGGAAAGCAGGAAAAGCACGCTGTCCGCTTCCGTCAGGCCCGATACCACCTCCAGCGCCCGGGCGGTGGCGCGGTAGCTGTTTTCATCGGGGACGGGATGGCCCGCCTCGTAGATCTCCAGGCTGCCCAGAGGGCCGCGTGAGTAATCGTACTTGGTCACAACGACGCCCGCGTCGATGCGCCCGCCCAGCCGCTCATGGGCTGCGCGGGCCATTTCCCAGGCCGCCTTGCCGGCCGCCACCAGAATCAGCCGCCCGCCAGGCTGAAAGGCGATCTGATCCAAAGCCTGTCCCACGGCCGCGCCCGGAAGCGCATCGCGCAGCGCGGCGTCGAGAATGTGTTTTGCATCTTGGTTCATTTCGGTAGCCTCCATTGCGAGAAACAGAATGCGGGCCGCGGCGGGGGACCGCGGCCCGGAGGGGACGCCGCCTTAGAAGATGGCGGAGACGATCAGCACGTTGATGATGGCCGCGATGCCGATAATCAGCGTGCCCAGCGTCTGCGTCTTGTAGCCGTCCTGGGGCTCCATCTCACCAAAGTTGGTGACCACCCAGAAGTAGCTGTCGTTGGCATGGGAGACGGTCATGGCGCCCGCGCCGATGGCCACGACGACCAGCGCCGCGTCCAGCGGAGTGGCAAAGCCCAGCGTCATCATCAGCGGAGCGATAATGCCCGCGCTGGTGGTGATGGCAACCGTCGAGCTGCCCTGCGCCGTCTTGAGGATGGCGGCCAGCAGGAACGGGAAGAGCAGGCCCAGGCTCTCCAGCGTAGCGGCATGGGCGGTGATGAAGTTGACCAGATCGGTGGTGGCGATCACCTTGCCCAGCACGCCGCCCGCGGCGGTCACGAACAGGATGGGTCCGACGGTCTTGAGGGTATCGTCCGTGAGGACGTAGAATTCGCCCATCTTGCCGGACTGGGCCATGAGGATGACGCCCAGGATCAGGCCCACGGCCAGCGCGATGATGGGCTTGCCGAGGAACACGATGATGGGGGGATTGGAACCGGCCATGCTGAACGCGCTGGCCACGCCCATCAGGATGATCGGCACCACGATGGGAGCGAAGGACATGAAGGCGCCGGGGAGCTTGCCATAGCTGGCCACCAGCTCCTCGTAGGTCTGTCCGATGGCCTCGGCGTTGGTGGGCTCATCCTTGGCCTTGACCTTTTTGCCGATGAAGAGCGCGAAGATGTAGCCGGCGATCAGCGGCAGGATGGAGCACACCGCGCCGATGGCCATGACCAGCAGGAGGTTGACGTCCGTGCCCAGGCCACCCACGCCAAACAGCGTGTTCGCCGCGGCGATGGGGCCGGGGGTAGGCGGGATGAAGCAGTGGGAAATGTACAGGCCCATCGAAAGCGCCACGGTGCAGGCCACGGAGGACTTGCGGGTGCGCTGCACCAGCGCCTTGCGGATGGGGTTGAGGATGACGAAGCCGCTGTCGCAGAACACGGGGATGGACACGATCCAGCCCATGATGATCATGGCGGCCTCGGGGTGCTTCTTGCCCACGAGCTTAACGACGCAGTCGGCCATCTTGAGCGCCGCGCCCGTCTTTTCCAGCAGGGTGCCGACCATCGCGCCCAGAATGATGACGATGCCGATGGAGGTAAACGTGCCGCTGAAGCCCGCGCCGATCACGTCCGCGATCTGCGCAAGGTCAATGCCGGCGACGATGGCCAGCAGCAGGGACACGCTCATGATGGAGAGGAACGGATGGATCTTCCATTTGGAGATCGCGACGATCATGAGGATGATTGCGATGACGAATGCGATTACCAGTGGGATACCAGTCATGCGAGGACACCTCCTGAAAGATATGGATGTTTTACCATGACAGAGGCGTGGGCGCGCCTCTGAGCGGTTCGGGGCATTGGGAGACTTCCCTGCAAAAGAAAGCGGTCAAGCGCTGTGCGATCATGCGCGTTTGCAATGGCAATCATATAAAAACGGTGCAGTTCTCTGGAACTGTTCGCCATTGTAACATAGATTACGAAAAAGTACAAGAGACTATGAACAGGCTTGCAAAATGCTTAGCGGACTCTTGACATCCGGCGCGCACGGGGTTATCATCTCCATGTACGATTTCGTACATGGAGGGAGAGAGCACGTATGCCGCGCGACATGCGGTGGAAGCAGCTGATGCACATCCTTGGCGAGATTAACGGGGCGTATCATGATGCGTCGGTCAAAATGGGCCTTGCGGACAGCGAGATGCAGATTCTCTATTCCGTACACATGGCGGAGGGGAAGCTGTACCCCTCGGAGATCGCGCGGCTGTGCGGCATGAGCCGCCAGACGGTCGCTTCCGCCCTGCGTTCCCTGGAGAGCGAGGGGATTTTGTATCTGGAAACAGGCGCGGGCCGCAGCCGTCCCGTGCGCCTGACGCAGGCGGGGGAGGAGCTGTGCCGCGAGCGCGTGGCTCCGGTGGCCGCCGCCGAGGAAGCCATCTGGAACGGATGGACGGAGGCGGACCGGGACGCGTATCTGCGCCTGAGCCGTCAATACCTGGAGGACCTGCGCGCACAGGTGGAAGCGCTGCGTGGCCCGCAGAACGGAGGAAGGGCATGAAGATTCGTCTTTCGGACCACTTCACCTGCCGAAGGCTTCTGCGCTTCACATTGCCCTCCATCGTGATGATGATCTTTACCTCTGTCTATGGCGTGGTGGATGGCCTTTTCGTGTCCAATTTCGTGGGCAAGACGCCCTTTGCGGCGATCAACCTGATCATGCCGTTTCTGATGGCCTTCGGCGCGCTGGGCTTCATGATCGGCACGGGCGGGAGCGCGCTGGTGGCCAAAACCCTGGGAGAGGGAAAGCAAGATAAAGCCAACGCGCTGTTTTCCATGTTGATTGTGGTCACCCTGCTGACGGGCGCGCTGGTCGCGGCGGCGGGCATGCCGCTGCTGCGGCCCGCGGCACGGGCGCTGGGCGCGCAGGGGGCGATGCTGGAGGACTGTGTGCGCTACGGCGGCATTCTGCTGCCCGCCACGGGGGCATTCATGCTGCAAAACGTGTTCCAAAGCTTCTTTATCACCGCCGAGCGGCCGCGGCTGGGCCTGATGGTTACGGTGGCGGCGGGGGTAACCAACATGGGGCTGGACGCGCTGTTCATCGTGGGGTTCGGATGGGGGCTGGAGGGCGCGGCGGTGGCCACAGTCATCAGCCAGCTGGTGGGAGGGGTGCTTCCGCTGGCGTACTTCCTGTCGCCCAACCAGAGCCTGCTGCGATTTTGCCGCCCTGCGTGGGATCTGCGTGCGCTGGGCAGAGTATGCCTGAACGGCTCCTCCGAGCTGATGACCAACCTGTCGCTGTCGCTGGTCAACATGCTCTACAACTTCCAGCTCATCCGCCTGGCGGGGGAGGACGGCGTGGCCGCCTATGGGGTCATCATGTATGTCAACCTGATCTTTTTAGGCGTATTCATCGGCTATTCCATCGGCAGTGCGCCGGTCGTCAGCTATCACTTCGGGGCGGATAACCGGGTGGAACTGCGCGGCCTGCTTCGCCGGAGCCTGGGCATCATCGCGGCATTGAGCGTAGCAATGACGGTGCTGGCGGAGGCGCTGGCCTTGCCCCTGGCCCGCATCTTCGTGGGCTATGACGCGGCCCTGCTGGAGATGACGCGGCATGGCTTCATGCTCTATTCGCTGTCCTTCCTGTTCGCGGGCGGAGGCATTTTCGGCTCGGCGTTTTTTACCGCGCTGAACAACGGGGCGGTGTCTGCGCTGATCTCGTTCCTGCGGGCGCTGGTGTTCCAGATGGCGGCGGTGCTGCTTTTGCCCCGGCTTATGGGGCTGGACGGCGTGTGGCTGGCGGTGGTCGCGGCTGAGGCGCTGGCGGTGGCGGTGACGGCGGCCTGCTTTGCGGCCAAGCGCAAAACCTACGGATACTAAAAAATGTCCCGGCGTTTCCATCAGGAAACGCCGGGACGGACTTTTTTTATTCCTCCTCGCGCACCCAGGTAAAGCGCGGGCCGCAATAGCCGTCGCGCTCCACCCGCTCATCCCACATGGACAGCGGACGTACCCACACGGCACGGTCGCCGTAGAGCTGGCGGTAGACGGCCATGCGCTCCAGCGTTTCGGAGTGAATGGCGGTGCAGATCAGCTGGTAGAGGTTGCCCTTGAAATGCCGGTACACGCCCGGCCTGGGCCCGCTCATGCGCGCCCCCGCTTCCACTGCAGGAAGTCCTCAAAGTTGCCCTCGTAATCCAGACAGCCGGGCTTGCCCAGGGGGAACTCGATGATGCGGTTGGCGATCTCGTCGATGAACTGATGGTCGTGCGAGGCGAAGAACAGGTTGCCCGGATAGGCCTGCAGGCCGTTGGACAGCGCCGTGATGCTCTCCAGGTCGAGGTGGTCGGTGGGCTGGTCCAGAATCAGGGCGTTGGCCTTGCTCATCATCAGGCGGCTGAGCATGCAGCGCACCTTTTCGCCGCCGGAGAGGACCTTGGCGGGCTTGTAGACGTCGTCGCCGCTGAAGAGCATGCGGCCCAGGAAGCCGCGCAGATAGGTTTCGGTGGTGTCATGGGAGAACTGGCTGAGCCACTCGATGAGCGTGCCGTCAAAGTCCTGGAAAAAGCGCGTGTTGTCCTTGGGGAAATAGCTCTGGGAGATCGTAACGCCCCAGCGGAAGTTGCCCTCGTCGGGATTGAGCTCGCCCACCAGAATGCGGAACAGCGCCGTCGCGCCCGCCTCGTTGTCGCCCACAAAGGCGATCTTGTCGCCCTTTTTGACGGTGAAGCTGACGTTGTCGAGCACCTTGACCCCGTCGATGGTCTTGCTGATGCCGTCCACAAAGAGGATGTCCTTGCCGGCCTCGCGCTCTGGCTCAAAGCCCACGAAGGGGTACTTTCGGCTGGAGGCGGGCATCTGCTCCAGCTGGATGGAATCGAGCACCTTTTTGCGGCTGGTAGCCTGACGGCTCTTGGACTTGTTGGCGCTGAAACGGCGGATGAACTCCTGCAGATCCTTGATCTTTTCCTCGCGCTTCTTATTCTGGTTGCGGATGAGCTGCTGCATGAGCGTGGAGGACTCGTACCAGAAATCGTAGTTGCCGGCGTACATCTTGCACGTCTCGTGATCGACGTCCACGATGTTGGTGCACACGGCGTTGAGGAAGTGACGGTCATGGCTGACGACGATCACGATGGCGTCGCAGTCCACCAGAAAGTCCTCCAGCCATTCGGTGCTCTCCACGTCCAGGCCGTTGGTGGGCTCGTCCAGCAGAATGATGTTGGGGTGGCCGAACAGCGCCTGCGCCAGCAGCACCTTCACCTTCTGGCGGCCGTCGAGGCTGGCCATCTGGGCGTAGTGCAGCTCGGTGGGGATGCCGATGCCGTTGAGAAGCTGGGCGGCCTCGGTCTCGGCGTCCCAGCCGTTCATCTCGGCAAACTCGCCCTCCAGCTCCGCCGCGCGCTCGCCGTCGGCGTCGCTGAAATCCGGCTTGGCATAGAGCGCGTCCTTTTCCTTCATGATGTCGTAGAGGCGGCGGTTGCCCATGATGACCGTATCCATCACGGGGAAGGCGTCGTACTTGAAGTGGTCCTGCTCCAGCACGCTCATGCGGTCCTCCTTGCGCATGGACACGCTGCCCGTGGTGGGCGCAAGCTCGCCGGAGATGATGCGAAGCAGCGTGGATTTGCCCGCGCCGTTGGCGCCGATGATGCCGTAGCAGTGGTCGGGCTGGAAGATGAGGTCTACGTGCTTGTAGAGCAGATCGCCGGCAAACTGGAGGGAGATGTCGGTGAGGGTCAGCATTTGGCGTTTGTCTCCTTTGCTTGTTCGTGTTCCCAGATCTGGTCGTTGAGCTGGTTGATGTTGCCGCAGCCCATGGTGAGCACCAGGTCGCCGGGCTGCCAGTGGGCGCGCAGGTAGGCTTCGGTATCGTCGAAGGTGGGGGTGTGCACGGCATTGACACCATGGGCGCGCATGCCCTCGACGATCTGGCTGGCCTTGATGTCGCCGGGGTCCTTCTCGCGCGCGGCGTAGATGTCGGTCACCAGCGTGAAATCGGCGGCCTCGGTGCAGGTGAGGTAGTCGTCAAAGAGGCGCTTGACGCGGCTGTAGGTGTGCGGCTGCATCACGGCCCAGAGGCGGTTGTGTGGTTGGAGGCGGGCCACGGAGAGGACGTTGCGCATCTCGGTGGGGTTGTGGCCGTAGTCGTGGTAGAGCTTGACGCCCTCCACCTCTCCGGTCAGCTCGAAGCGGCGGTGCGCGCCCTTGAACTCGTTCATGGCGTGGCAGGCCATGGCCATATCCGCGCCCTGACTGTGGGCGCAGGCCAGCGCGGCCAGGGCGTTGTAGACCTGGAACTCGCCCGGCACCTGGAGCGTGATCTGACCCAGCACATCGCCATGGAAGCACAGGTCGAAGGAGGCATGACCGTATTCGTCGTAGGTGAGGCTGCCCGGCGTATAGTCGCACCCCTCGCCCAGGCCGAAGGTGAGCCGCCGCACGGACAGCGCGGAGAACAGGCGCATGATGCGCTTGTCGTCGCCGTTTCCGATGGCGGCGCCGCCGGGGGGCAGGAGAGCGAGGAACTTGCCGAAGGTTTCTTCAATATGGTCGATGTCGCGGTAGAAATCGAGGTGGTCGGCGTCGATGTTGAGCACGACGGCCACCGTGGGGCGCAGGTGGAGGAAGCTGGCGTTGAACTCGCACGCCTCGGCCACAAACATGCCGCTCCTTCCGATGTGCGTGCTGCCGCCGATAAAGTCCAGCGAGCCTCCAATATGGATGGAGGGGTCCATGCCGCACTCCATGAGCACCTGGGAGAGCATGGAGGTGGTGGTGGTCTTTCCGTGCGCGCCGCACACGCCGATGGCGGTGTCAAACCCCTCCATCAGCTGGCCCAGCAGCGTGGCCCGCTCGATGGACGGCAGGCCCAGGCGCTCCAGCTCCACGCGCTCGGGGTTGTCGGGCAAAATGGCCACGGTGTAAACCACCAGATCCGCGCCGTGCACGTTTTCGGCATGGTGGCCGATGGTGACGGGAATGTTCAGGTCGTCCCGCAGGTGGCGGGTCGTATAGGTTTCCAGATTGTCCGACCCGGAAACGATATATCCCTTCTCCTTGAGCATTTGCGCCAGCCCGCTCATGCTGGAGCCGCCGATGCCGATCATGTGGATGCGTTTGCCCTGATAATCCCGGATATGCGGTACGGTCATCCTTGCTCACCCGTTTCCTCAAATGGCGCGGCCCCGCTCCGTCCCGGTTTTTCGGAGGCGGAAACACGCTTGCAAAATATACCGATGATATTATACGCTGGAATGCGGGGAATAATCAATAGGCAGAAGGGACGGGCGACGATTTTGCACGTTTTTTGCGCAAGGACGGCATTGCTGCAAGGATGAGGGAGCAGCAAAGGCGGATTTCCAAACAAACTTATCCCCGTCCCGCAAAGGCTGGAATTGACAAGCATTCCACGCTGTGGTATAGTAAAGGGCGCGATTCTTTGACGTGTCACACAAGCAAATCCCCCCCTCGCCAGGAGGGATGGGAACATCAGCATGGGAGGTACTGTGTAGTATGGATACGCCAGCCCTTAAAAACATCTGTACCCAGGTGCGGCGCGATATCATCAACATGACGGCGAACGCGGGTTCCGGGCATCCGGGCGGCTCGCTTTCGGCGGTAGAGATGCTGGTGGCGCTGTACTTTGACGTGATGAACGTCGATCCGAAGAACCCCTCTGATCCGGCCAGGGACCGTCTGGTGCTCTCCAAGGGCCACGCGGCCCCCGCCCTCTACGGCGTGCTGGGGGAAAAGGGATACTTCAGCACCGAAGAGTTCAAGAATTTCCGCCAGCTGCACAGCATCCTCCAGGGTCATCCGGACGCCAAGAAATGCCCGGGCGTGGACGCGTCGACGGGGTCGCTGGGCCAGGGCATCTCGATCGCCGTGGGCATGGCGCTGGGCGCCAAGACCACGGGCAACCCCTGCCGCGTGTACACCATCTGCGGTGACGGCGAACTGCAGGAGGGCCTTGTGTGGGAGGCTTCCATGGCCGCGGCGCATTACGGCCTGGACAACCTGACCGTGCTGGTGGACAACAACGGCCTGCAGATCGACGGCAGCAACGATGAGGTGATGAGCCTGGGCGACCTGCACGCCAAGTTCACCTCCTTTGGCTACAACGTGATCGAGCTTGCGGACGGCAACGATATCGAGGCCGTGCTCGCGGCGCTGAAAATCCCTCCGATGAAGGGCAAGCCCACGCTGATTCTGTGCCATACGCACAAGGGCAAGGGCGTCAGCTTCATGGAAGATCAGGTGGGCTGGCATGGCAAGGCCCCCAACGAACAGCAGCGCGCCGAAGCGCTCAAAGAACTGGAGGGTTGAACCATGAGTGAAACAAAAGCCACCCGCGCGGCCTACGGCGAGGCGCTGGTCAAGCTGGGCCATGAAAACGACAAGATTGTGGTGCTGGACGCGGACCTTTCCAACGCTACGATGACGATGAACTTTGCCAGGGAATTTCCAAACCGGCACTTTGATGTGGGCATTGCCGAGGCCAATATGGTGGATATGGCGGCCGGCATGTCCACCATGGGGCTGATTCCGTTCTGCTCCACGTTTGCCGTGTTCGCCGGACGCAGCTACGACCAGATCCGCAACGGCGTATGCTATCCGCGCTTCAATGTCAAGCTGGCCTTCACCCATGCGGGCCTGAGCGTAGGCGAGGACGGCGGCAGCCATCAGGCCATCGAGGACATCGCCCTGATGCGCGTATTGCCCGGCATGACCGTGATCTGCCCCTGCGACGCCAACGAGACCTATCAGGCCGTGAAGGCCGCCGCCGAGATCAAGGGCCCGGTGTACCTGCGTCTGGCGCGCCTGGCCACGCCCGTGCTGGACCCCATGCCCTTTACCGTCGGCAAGGGCAATGTGCTGGCGGACGGCAGCGACGCGGTCATCTTCACCTGCGGCCTCATGGTCAGCGAGTGCCTCAAGGCGGCCGAGCTGCTCAAGGAAAAGGGCATGCATCCCGCCATCGTCAATCTGCATACCATCAAGCCCATCGACGCCGAGCTGGTGCGCGCCTATGCGGCCAAGTGCAAGCGCGTTTACACGGTGGAGGAGCACTCCGTCATCGGCGGCCTGGGCGACGCCGTGGCCGACGTGCTGCTGAGCGGCGGCGTGGCGTGCAGCTTCCACAAGATCGGCGTGCAGGACCGCTTCGGCCAGTCCGGCAAAGCCATGGAAGTGCTGGCCGAATATGGCCTGACCGGCGCGCAGATCGCCAAGGCCATCGCTGGCTGACAAAAACTCTCTTTGAGGCCCTTACCTACGTTTTCGTCGTGGGGAAGGGCCTTTTGTGTTTGCTTCAAACGCTTGATCGGGGGTATCGTGTGGCCTGAGCGACTATTTGGCAGAAGTTGCCCCAGAGAGGGCGCCGCGTCCGTCCCTGCCGTTCCTTGACAAAGCGGGGATGCGGCGGTACAATCTGCTTACAGACGGATGAAGGAGGGATGGGCCTTGAAGCAGTGCATGGACGCCGACAACCTGCACCGCAGGCTGCGCAAGATCATCGGCCAGGTGCAGGCCATCGACCGGATGGTGGAGGAGGACGTGCCCTGCGAGGACATCCTTTCCCAGCTCAACGCCGCCAAGTCGGCCCTGCACAAGTGCGGGCAGGTGGTGCTGGAAGGGCATATCCGACACTGCGTGCGCGACGGCATCGAGCACGGGGACGCGGATAAGACCATCGAGAGCTTCACCAAGGCGGTGGAGCGCTTTTCCAACATGGGATGAAAAACAGCACTTTAGAGCGGGCGGCAACGCCCGCTTCAGGCTGTCAAAAAACTCTTCAGGGAGGTTCGGAGGGCCGCAGTCCTCCGAGCTGTATTCCGAATCCAGCGACATGTGCGGTGGATTCGGAAGCCTTGCGTAGCAAGGTTTCCCTGCGCGTTTCCCCGGCCGCGCTGAAAGCGCAGGGGAAACGCGTTCTGTCGGAAAAGATCGCCGTAGGCGAGCTTTTTCGACAAGCTGAAGCGGGCGGCAACGCCCGCTTCTTTATCTTCATATGAACGGAAACCGGCAGCCCTTGCGCTTGACAGGCTTTTTCCGCGATGCTATAGTATGGGCATACCCCTATAAGTATATTGCGGGAGGCGCTTATGAGGACGCTGTTGCAAAAAACGGAAGCTTTTCTGGAGTGGGGCGGCATCAAAAAGGAAATTACGCTGCTGGCCATCTCCGGCGTGGCGCTGGTGGTGAGTATCTTTGACCTTCTGCCCCTGCCGTTCGACGCGGCGTGGGTGGCCATCTTGCTCTGCGGCATACCCATCGTGCTGGAAGCGCTCATCGGCCTGATCACGGCCTTTGACATCAAGGCCGACGTGCTGGTGTCCCTTGCGCTGATCGCTGCGGTGCTCATCGGGGAGGACTTCGCCGCGGGCGAGGTGGCCTTCATCATGCAGCTGGGCGCGCTGCTGGAGGACGTGACCGTGGCCCGCGCGAGGGCCGGCATCGAAAAGCTGGTGCACCTGACTCCGCAGACGGCCCGCCTGCTGCTTCCTGACGGTGAGAGCATTGTGCCCGCCGGGCAGGTCCGGGTGGGCGACCGGCTGCGCGTGCTGCCGGGCGAGAGCATCCCCGTCGACGGCGTGATCACCTCCGGCCAGACCTCCATCAATCAGGCGGTGATGACCGGCGAATCGCTGCCCGTGGACAAGACGGTGGGGGATGAAGTGTCCAGCGGCACGGTCAACCAGTACGGCGCCTTTGAGATGCGGGCCACCAAAGTGGGGGAGGACAGCTCCATCCAGCGCATGATCCGCCTGGCGCAGTCCGCCGACGCGGGCAAGGCGCGCATCGTGGGGCAGGCGGACCGCTGGGCCACCTGGATTGTGGTGATCGCCCTGACCGCCGCGGCGCTCACGTGGCTGATTACGGGCGAGATCATCCGCGCGGTCACGATTCTGGTCGTATTCTGCCCCTGCGCGCTGGTGCTGGCCACGCCCACGGCCATCATGGCGGCCATCGGCAACGCGACCCGGCACGGCTTTCTGGTGCGGGAGGGCGACGCGCTGGAGCGGCTGGCCGCCGTGCGCAGGATCGCCTTTGACAAGACCGGCACGCTCACTTATGGAACGCCCAGGGTGGTGGCGGTGGCAAGCACCCTTGCCGGGCTGGACCGTGCGGGACTCTATGCGCTGGCGGCGGGAGCGGAGCAGCTGTCCGAGCATCCGCTGGGCAAGGCCGTGGTGGCGGGATACCGCGAGGAAAATTCCGGTGAGATCGCTCCGGCTGAGTCGTTTGAAATGCTGCCGGGGCGCGGGGTCAGCGCCGTTGTGGACGGACGGCGCGTTCTGGCGGGCAATCCGCAGCTGCTGGCGGACCACGGCGTGGCGGTTTCCCCGGACGCGGAGCGGCAAAGGCTTCTGGAGGAAGGAGCGACGATGATCTATGTGGCGGCGGACGGCGTCTTTGCCGGATACCTCGCGCTTTCCGACACGCTGCGCGCGGAGAGCGCCGCCACCATTGCGGCGCTGGAAGCGGCGGGCGTGCGGCCCGTGCTGCTGACCGGCGACCATGAAAGCGCGGCGGGCGCCATCGCGGCCGGGCTGGGCATCCGCGAGGTGCGCGCCGGGTGCCTGCCGGAGGATAAGCTGGAGGAAATCGGCCGATGGCAGCGAGACGGTGTGCACGTATGCATGATCGGCGACGGCGTCAACGACGCGCCGGCGCTGAAAAAAGCGGATGTGGGCATCGCCATGGGCGGCGTGGGCAGCGACATCGCCGTGGAGGCTGCGGACATCGCGCTGGTGGACGATGAGGTGAAGGAGCTGCCGCATCTGATGGCGCTGTCCCGGCGGATGATGAGCACCATCCGCATGAACCTGACCTTTTCGATGGGGCTGAATTTCCTGGCCATTTTTCTGGCCATGGCGGGAACGCTCAACCCGGTGGTGGGCGCGCTGGTGCACAATGCGGGCTCCGTGGCCGTGATTCTCAATTCGGCGCTGCTGCTCAAGTGGCGGCGCAGGCAGGGCTGATCTGTGCAAATGCCTTTCGGGAGCCGGGGATAAACCGTGCTTTCGGGCGGGGCCGCGTAAGGCGGCTCTTTTTTTTTCGGCAGGAGCTGTCCATCACGGCGGCGAAGCTCGTCTAACAGGTGAAGGGGGTGAGCGGCATGACGGCCGTCAAGGATCCGGGCGGAGACAGGCTGGAGGACCTCATGCGCCGCTACGGCGACGCGCTGGTGCGCATGTGCTGTCTGTATCTGAATGACGCTTCCCTGGCGCAGGACGCGGCGCAGGATACCTTCATCAAGGCCTGGAGAAATCTGGGGCAGTTCCGTGGCGAGTGCGACGAGCGCACCTGGCTGATGCGCATCGCCATCAACACCTGCCGGGACTATCACCGCACGGCATGGCTGCGGCATGTGGACCGCGGCACGCCGCTGGAAGCGCTGCCGGAGGCGGGCGCGGAGGACGTGCATCCGGACGGCGAGGTGATCCGGGCCGTGATGGCACTCCCCCTGCGCGAGCGGGAGGCCGTGCTTCTGCGCTACTATCAGGAAATGACGATTGCGGAGGCGGCGCAGGCGCTGCGCATATCACAAAGCGCGGTAAAGCAGCGGCTCCGGCGCGCGAACCGGAGGCTGCGGGACAGGTTGAAGGAGTGGTATTACGATGCGTGACGGCTTGAGGGAGATCGTGGACCGCGAGCTGTCCGGCCTGCGCTGGCAGCCGCGAAACCGCCATGCGGTGCTTGCCCGGACGAAAGGAGAACCCAAAATGAAGAAACGTTTGTCTGCCGGACTGATTCTGGCGGTTGTGCTGACGCTGGCGGCGGTTTCCGCGCTGGCGGTGTATGCTCTGACCCGCTCGCCCGAGGCGGAGGCGATCTATCAGGCCCGGCAGGCCGTGATGAACGCCTACGGGCTGACGGCGGAAACCATGGGCCTGTTTCATGCGGAGCATGAGGAAACGGACGGCGGCTGGCGCGTGACTTTCCGCGCCCTGGCGAACATCGACCCGCAGCGCGCGGGCGTGTACACGGTGGAAAAGACGGCGGACGGCATGACCGCCGCATGGAGCCATGACGGCCTTGACCCCGCGCTGTGGCGCGGCGGAGACCTGACCGCCCCCGCCTACGGGCAGGAGCAGCTGCTCTGCGCCCTGAACGAGGGGCAGGAGGAGGCGCTGGCGCTGGCCCGGGAAAGTGCGGCTTCCGGCCCCGTGCAGACGCCGCCCGTACCCGCGCCGGCAAACGAGGATGCCAGCGTATGGATGGACGTGCGTGAAGTCGAACCCGGACCGGGCGAGATCAGCCTGGCCGAGGCCAAGGAGATCATGCGGGCCGCCGCGCGGGAGGAGCTGGGCCTCACACAGGCCGGGGCGGCCGCTGTGGGCGCGGCGGAGGACTTTGACGAGGTGGGCGCGCGGCTGGTGGAGGACAACGCGGGCCGGCGCATGTGGGAGTTCGCGGTGGAGGTGGACGTTGGAGATACGCACATCAGCGGCGGTGTGTTCGTGGATGCGAACACCGGGGAGATTGTGCTGTTTGATTACGCATCGGGCGGAAACGGCTGAATGCAGCAAAAAAGAGGGGGATGTCCCCCTCTTTTTTGAGTGCGCAAAGCGCTTAGTCCTCGTCGTGCTGGAAGGCCGCGTAGGCCGCGTTGAGCAGCAGCTTGTGCATGCGCGCGATCTCCCGGCGGTCGTCGGACGTGCCGTGGCCGTTGAGCAGCAGCGCCACGAAAAAGCCGTCGTCCGGGCTGACCGCGATGAGCGAACCGCTGGCCGGGTCCGTCAGGCCGTAGCCGTCGCTGGGCCACAGGTGCCCCAAAAACGGGTCCGACCGCTTGGTGATGCGGAAGCCGTAGCCCCGCGCCTCGTTCAGCCCGCGCGTGCGCTCGGTGGTGGCCAGGTGGATGGAGCGATAGGAAAAGACCACGCCCTCCTCGTTGCGGCCGTCGCCCGCCAGCATGGAGGCGTAGCGGATGATGTCCTCCAGGTCGGTGAACAGGCCCGCGTGCCCCGCCACGCCGTGCAGGAAGCGCGCATTGCCGTCCTGGGGCTGACCCGCCTGCCATTCCGCGCCCTCGCTCTCCCCGCCGGCGGGGGCCACATCGTCGCCCGCGGGCAGGTAGCCGGTGCTGGGCATGCGCAGCGGGGCGGTTACAAAGCGCTTCACCGCCTCATCCAGCGGCATGCCAAACACCCGCTCCAGCAAAAAGCCCAGCAGGATAAAGCCCATGGCGGAATCGCGCACCTTGGCGCCCACGCTCCCCGACAGCGGATGGCGCAGGAGGGCGCCCAGCGCGTCGCGGTCGCCCTCGGCCTCCTGTGACAGCAGGAAGGAGGCGCTCATGCCGGAGCTGTGGGTGAGCAGGTGCAAAAGCGTAATGTCCCGCTTGTCCTGGGGTACGTCGCCCAGCCAGCGGCCCAGCCGGTCATCCAGACTGACCAGACCCCGCTCCAGCGCATAGAGCATCAGCGGCACCGTGGCCATCACCTCGGTCAACAGCCCCACGTCATAGCGCGTGGTGTGCGTCACGCCGCGCGCATCCCCCTGCGCCAGCGCGCCGTGCACGCTGGTGAACAAAACCCGCGTTCCCTGCCCGGCCGCCATGGCGCAGCCGGGAAAGATGCCCTCCGCGATGCCGCGCGCCAACAGATCGTCTACCGCTTTCCACATAGGCGTTTCCTCCCAAAGCCCGGCCTGCTCCGGCCCGGCGCTTTCTTTCCTTTTGCTCCATTATAACACAGGAAGCCGCCATGGCAAAGAGTGAGTGAAAAAACATGAACGTTCGGAAAAATTTCTTTCTTTTGTTCAGATTACTTGTTAGAGTATTGACAATTTTGCCCTGACGGTGCTATGATAGGGGCACAACTTCGAATGGCAAAGGCGGAAAGACAAATCGATATCCAAGGGGAAATTTGGAGAAAGGACGTGGTTTCTCATGAAAAAACTGTTGGCGCTTCTTCTGGTAGCTGTGACGGCGTTGGGCCTGTGCAGCGCGGCTTCGGCCGAGGGGTATGACCAGGCGCTCATCGACGCCGCGAAGGCCGAGGGCGAACTGACCGTGTACGGCAGCTGCGAGGAAGCTTACCTCAACGCCGCCTGCGACAAGTTCCAGGAGCTCTTCGGCATCACCGTCAACCGTCAGCGCCTGTCTACGGGCGAGGTTGCCGCCAAGATCGAGGAGGAAAACGGCAACCCCAGCGCCGACGTGTGGTTCGGCGGCACCACCGATCCCTACAACGAGTCCGTGGCCAAGGGCCTGCTGGAGCCCTACGAGGCCAAGAACGCCAGCCACCTGCTGGGCGACATGTACCGCGACAAGGACGGCTGCTGGTACGGCATCTACAAGGGCATCCTGGGCTTCATGTGCAACACCGAGGAGCTGGAGCGCCTGGGCCTGGAAGAGCCCAAGGACTGGGACGACCTGCTCAAGCCCGAATACAAGGGCCTGATCTGGATGTCCAACCCCAACACCGCCGGCACCGCCAAGCTGGTCATCAACACCATGGTGCAGATGAAGGGCCATGACGAGGCCATGAAGTACTTCGTGGAGCTGGACAAGAACATCGCCCAGTACACCAAGTCCGGTTCCGGCCCCTCCAAGAAGGTGGGCATCGGCGAGTGCGTCATCGGCATCGGCTTCCTGCATGACGGCATCACCCAGATTCTCGACGGCTATGACAACATCAGCCTGGTGATCCCCGCCAGCGGCACCAGCTTTGAGATCGGCGCGACCGCCATCTTCAAGGGCGCCAAGCATCCCAACGCGGCCAAGCTGTGGATCGAGTTCGCGCTCAGCCCGGATTGCGTCAACATCGCCAAGGAGAACGAGAGCTTCCAGTTCCTGGTAATCGACAACGCCGAGCAGCCCGAGGAGGCCACCGCCTTTGGTCTGGACCCCGAAAACGTGATCGATTACGATTTCGAGGACGCCAAGAACAATACCTCCAAGTACGTTGAGGACTACTTCAACGCCCTCGGCGCCGCCGCGGACGGCCGCTTCCAGACTGAATAACCGAACAAATTCTGTGTCGGCGGGGAGGATGACGCAGCGTCATCCTCCTCGCCGTCTCTGGGGAAAAGGAGGTAGGTACGCTTGGTCAAGGCGCAGAGCGCAAGGCTGGACCGCAAAAAGCTCTTCGGCGATCCGGTGATGGTTTCCACCATCGTGGTGCTGCTGATTTTCCTGGCTTTATTCATTCTCTATCCGCTGGCCATGCTGCTGATTGACAGCGTGGTGTCGGAAGGGCGCCTCACGCTGGACGTGTTCAGCCGCGTGCTGGACATGGGCCGCTTCCGCACGGCGTTTACCAACACGCTGGAGCTGGGCTTCATCGTGGGGCTGGGCTCCACGGCGCTGGGCCTGCTGTTTGCCTATGTGGACGTCTATGTGAAGATCCGCCTGCGCGTGGTGCGCAGGATGTTCAATATCGTGAGCATGCTGCCGGTGGTGTCCCCGCCGTTCGTGCTGTCGCTGAGCATGATTTTGCTCTTCGGGCGCGGCGGCATCATCACGCGAAGCCTGCTGGGCATCTACGACAGCAACATCTACGGCCTGCATGGCATCGCCATCGTACAGATCCTGACATTCTTCCCCGTCTGCTACATGATGCTCAAGGGCCTGCTGAAAAACATCGACCCCTCTCTGGAGGAGGCCAGCCGCGACATGGGCGCCAGCCGCTGGAAGGTCTTTACCACGGTGACGCTGCCGCTCCTGCTGCCGGGCCTGGGCAACGCGTTTCTGGTCACGTTCATTGAATCCGTGGCCGACTTCGCCAACCCCATGATGATCGGCGGCAGCTTTGACACGCTGGCCACCACCATCTACCTGCAGGTGACCGGCGCCTATGACAAGGCCGGCGCCAGCGCCATGGCCGTGGTGCTGCTGAGCCTGACGCTCATCCTGTTCCTGATTCAGAAGTATTATCTGGAAAAGCGCACCTACGCGACCCTCACCGGCAAGGCCAGCCGCGCGCGCATGCTCATCGCCGACAAGAGCGTGACCCGCCCGCTGACGATCCTGTGCTCGCTGTTTTCGGCCTTCGTGATTCTGATGTACGTCAGCATCCCCTTCGGCGCGCTGTTCAACCTCTGGGGCCGCGACTATTCGCTGACCTTCAAGCACTTTGAATACATGTTCAAGTACAGCGGCCTCAAGGCGTTCCGCGATTCGTTCGTGCTCAGCCTCATCGCCTCGCCCATCACCGCGCTGCTTTCCATGATTATCAGCTACCTCGTGGTCAAACGAAAGTTCCGCACCAAGGGGCTCATCGAGTTTGCCAGCATGCTGGCCATGGCCGTGCCCGGCACGGTGCTGGGCGTGGGCTACATCCGCGGCTTTGCCAACGGCGTGTTCCACACGGGCTTTTTGCAGGGGCTCTACGGCACGGGCGCGATACTGGTCATCGTCTTTATCGTGCGCAGCCTGCCGGTGGGCACGCGCAGCGGCATCTCGGCGCTCCGGCAGATCGACAAGTCCATCGAGGAAAGCGCCTATGATCTGGGCGCGGGCAGCGGAAAGGTGTTCACCTCCGTCACGCTGCCGCTCATCAAGGACAGCTTCCTAAGCGGCCTGGTCACCACCTTCGTGCGCTCCATCACCGCCATCAGCGCCATCATTCTGCTGGTGACGCCGCAGTACCTGCTCATCACCACGCAGATCAACGAATTTGCGGAAAAGGGCAAGTACGGCGTGGCCTGCGCCTACGCGACCATTCTGATCGCCATCGTGTATGCGTCCATCGTAATCATGAACCTCGTGACCAAGTATTTTGGCACCAGCAGAAAGATAAAGGGGGACAGCGAAGATGCCTAAGGAGAGCAAGGGCGTTCGCCTTGACCACATTTCCAAGATCTATACCGACCCCAAGACAGGCAAGGACTTTTATGCCGTGCACGACGTGTCGCTGGACATCGCGCCGGGCAGCTTCGTGACGCTCCTGGGCCCCTCCGGCTGCGGAAAAACCACGACGCTTCGCATGGTGGCCGGCTTTGAGAGCCCGGACGAGGGCGAAATTTACCTGGGCGGCCAGCCCATCAACGAGCTGACCCCCAACAAGCGCGACACCGCCATGGTGTTTCAGAGCTACGCGCTGTTCCCTCATTATAATGTGTTTGACAACGTGGCGTACGGCCTCAAGCTGCGCAAGGTGCCCAAGGCGGAAATCGAGCAGCGGGTCAGGACCATTCTGGACCTGGTGGAGATGGGCGGCATGGAGAGCCGCATGACCAACCAGCTCTCCGGCGGCCAGCAGCAGCGTGTGGCGCTGGCCCGCGCGCTGGTGGTGGAGCCGGGCGTGCTGCTCTTTGACGAGCCGCTGTCCAACCTGGACGCCAAGCTGCGCGTGACCATGCGCACCGAGATCCGCCGCATCCAGCAGAAGCTGGGCATCACGGCGATCTACGTCACCCACGACCAGTCCGAGGCCATGTCCATCTCCGACGAGATCATCATCATGAAAAAGGGCGTCGTGGCCCAGATGGGCAGCCCCAAGGACATCTACTACCATCCCACCGACGAGTTCGTGGCCGACTTCATCGGCGAGGCGAACTTCATCAAGGGAACCGTCAAGGGCATGCAGGGGAACGATTGCGTCGTAACCGTGGAGGGCCGCGAGGTGACCGTGGAGACCGACACGCCCCGCGACGCGGGTGCGGAGGGCGAAATCGTGCTCCGGCCGGAGGCCATCCGGATCGCCCCGGAAGGCCTGCTGCCCTGCACGGTGGAGCTGAGCTGCTTCATGGGCAGTTATCAGAACTACCATGTGCGCCTGGAAGATGGCACGCTGGTCAAGATCACCGACAGCTGCCCCCTCAACAAGCGCGTCTTTGAGGTCGGCGAGCGCGCCGCCATCTCGTTTGACAAGGACTGCGCGCACCTGCTGTAACGGACATGCGCAGGAAGGGCCGCAGCCCTCCGAGCTGTATTCCGAATCCAGCGACATGTGCGGTGGATTCGGAAGCCTTGCGCAGCAAGGTTCAGACCGTTGAAAAACCCATGGTTTTGGAAAGAGCCGCGTTTCTTGCGTCCCGGTTGCTCAATCATTCGCGCTTCCCTGACGGTCGCGCTCATGGTTTCGCTGCCCCGCTCCGGGTCGCTTTGCCACCTCCGGTGGCAAGTGCCCACAGGGCACACGCTTCCCTTCGCGCCTTCGGACGCTCGCAACGCTCACGAAAAATGCTGCGGCATAAGGCTTTGGGGCTCTGCCCCAAACCCCGGCAGGGGGATGATCCCCCTGCACCCCACACTTTGTCAGCAGCCTGAGCCCGCCTTCGCGGGCTTTTTTTGAAATACCCAGCGGCGCTGCAGGTGGTAGCTGACAAAAAACAGCACGATGTCCACCGGAATCTTGGCGGTGTTATCGCTCCAGCCCAGCCACAGATGCAGGCTGCTGGTCAGCAAAGCGGAGAGCAGCATCACCAGGAAAAACACGCCCAGATAGCGCAGGAACGCCTGACTCACCTTGCCCTTATCGGTAAAAACGAAGCTGCGGTTCAAAAAGAAATTGGTAACTCCCGACAACAGGCGCGCGGCCACGGTGGCGATCAGGATATGGGGCACCACCCGGATGAACAGCACGCCGACTTCCTGGTCCAGGGAGGTGCCGAAGTATTTGATCAGGTTGTTAAACAACAGATAGAGGCCATAGTCGACCAAAAAGCTGACCATCGACGTGCCCACAAAGCGGAAGAAGCCGCTGAAGATCACGCGATAAATGCGCGCGCTGTCGCGGAAGGCGCGGAAATGGCTTCCCTCATTGTTGTTTTCATACACGGTTTCGATGGGCAGGGGGCGCATGGGCACCTTCATGGCTGCGCACTCGATGAGCACGTTCATTTCATACTCGTAGCGATCACCGGGCACGGCGATCATGGCGGGCAGCAGATCGCGGTGGAAGCCGCGCAGGCCCGTCTGCGTATCGCCCACCCAGCATCCGTAGAGCAGCTTGAACACCACCGAGGTGATGCGGTTGCCCATCCGGCTCTTGGGAGGCACATGCTCCTGGGAAAAGTCCCGGCTGCCCAAGAGCAGCCCGGAGGGGTCGCGCGCCAGGTCCTGGGCCATGCGCAGCACATCCTCCACGGTGTGCTGCCCATCGCTGTCGGCCGTCACGATGATGTCCTGATCGGGGCTGTTGTCCATAAGCCAGGCCATACCGCGCTTGAGCGCCACCCCTTTGCCACAGTTGGGCTGGTAGCTGATGACATGGCTCACCCCGTCCCGGGGAATTTGATCAAAGAACCGTTGGTAGTCCTGACCGCTGCCATCGTCCACGACAACGATCCTGCCGATGCCAGCGTCCTTCAGCGCTTGTACATAGGGGGGCAGGCGGTCATCCGGCTTGTAGGCGGGGATGACCACGGCCGTGCGCCCTGCGCAGGTCTGTGCCATTGACTCGTTCATTCCTTTCGTGAATCGCCTGTGTCAATTCAGGATATAGGTATCCAGGTAATCGCGTATCAAAGGGGTCAGGTCCTCGCCGGTCGTTTCCGCCAGCAGGCTTTCAAAATTCTCGCGCGTGGCGCGCCCAAAGGCATAACGTTCGTAGTAGGCCCGAAGAAAATCATCCAGTCCGCCGTCGAGCATACGGTCCAGGGCACAAAACATCGCGGCTCCACGATCATAGACCACCAAGGCATATTCGGACATGCTGGAAAACCGGTCCAGCGGCGCACCCGGCGTAACGCCCCGCGGCACCGTGACGCGCAGCGCGCTCTCCAGCTCCCGCTGCTCGTACTCTTCGCGCCGCGCAAGGCCATGGCGGTCCTCCAGGTATTCCAGCATGCTGAACTGGCTCAGCGCCTCATCCTGCCAGGCCTGGTTGACCGGGTCGCTGCCCACTACGGCGTACCACCACTGATGCGCCGCCTCGTGTGCCACAACGGTTTCCAGCGACTCGCCCCCCGCGTCCAGCAGGCCGGCGGCGATCATCGCCATGGCGGGGTATTCCATGCCGCCCATGGGGAAGTTGATCTCGCAAAGCGTATAGCTCTGGTAGGGATACGCGCCATATCGTGCTGAGAAGCACGCCAGCGCCTGCTTTCCATAGTCCAGCAGCTCTCGCGCGCGGGATGCGTCGGTGGCGTAGGCGCTGACGAGCACGCCGTCCTGCTCCGCCTGCGCGGTGTGAAAACGGTCGCTCACCACCAGCGCGAAATCCCGCATGGCAGGGGAAACAAAGTCATAGCGGGTGCGTCCGTCCGCCGTCTCCGCCGTGGGATACCCGCTCCCGGCGCACAAAAAGCCCTCCGGCACAGATACGCTTACGGTCCAGTTCATGCAGTCGCTCAGGAAGGGATCGCCGACGGGAGCGTATTCATCCGTGCGCCAGGCTCCCTCTTCCCACACGGCGGGAATGGCAAAGGCGTTTCCCAGCGCCCAGATGCCGCTGTCCTCACCGAAGCGGTACGCCATATGCGGGATCTGCACCATATAGGTCAGGGTGATTTCGATCCATTCCTCCGCCTGCCAGCCATCGGCTATTGGGACGGAGAGCACAGTCTTTGCGTCATCGGTATAGCGATAGGCTACCGCCTTGGATTCCCCGCCGGCGCGGGCGGCCCTCGCGCCGCTCATCACCAGCGCCCCGATGGAAAAGCCGTCCGGATAGCAGCCTTCATACAGCGCTTCCTCAGCCGCGGCGGGCGAGGTATCCGGGCTTTGGAACGCGTTGGGCCACGTGCGCAGCACCGCCGCCTCCTGCGCCTGACCGGTGCGGTTTTTCAGCGTAAGCGTCTGCGAAACGGTCAGCTCCGACGCCTCCGTGTCCAAAGACGCCTCGATCAGCACCGCGTCCAGCCCATCCCGCGCTTCGATCAGCGCCTGGGAGGGCGCTGGCAGCTCCACGGCGGGCGCAAAAACCCCGCACAGCCACAGCACCGCCAGCACCACAGCCACCAGAGCGCCGGCCGCCAGCCCGATTCGCACGGAGCGCCGCTTCATCCATTCCTTCTTCAAATCAAGGACCCCACACTATTGAGCAGCACCATCACGCGCTGCGTAACGCCGCGCATCAAAAGGCCGCCCGCAAGGCCGCCCGCAATCAGCGTCAGCGCCAGGGCCAGGGCCACCAGCAGCATTTTGACCGACAGCAGCTGTGCGTCCGACCTTCCCGTGACGGCGCTTAACAGGCCGCACGCCTGCGTATAGCTCACCGCCATGCCGCACAGCGCCACCAGCAGCGCCAGCCAGGGGGACAGCAATGACAGCACCATCGCCAGCAGCGCCACCGCCGCCGTGGGCAGCGTGGTCACCGCCACAAAACCCAGCAGCAGCTCCCAGGAAAAATGCACCTTGGCGACCCCGCAAAGGTAAACCAGAAACACCAGAGCCGGCACCGCCATGCCGATGAGCTGGCACAGCACCGCCGCCCCGCCCACCGACGGAGCGATGCGCCCGGCGATATAGCTGATGCCCTGATTCATGGAGGCGGCATCGCTGGCCAGGCTGACTCCGGTCAGGGCCGAAATGGCCGAAAGCAGCACGCCCACAAAGCTGCGCATCACCACCATGCCGCACAGGAATGTGAGCAGCAGCGTCAGTCCCGCCACGATGGGGCCTGTGAGCAGATCCCGCTTTTCCAGCATGCCGCGCAGCACCTCCTGGGGCCGCGTAAAGCTGTCCAGAAAGGTACGCGGCAGCGCACTGAGGGCCGTGAGCAGCGGATTGGCCTCCCGCGCGGCGGGCTGGCCGTAACTGTAGGGCTGCTGGAATCCCGGCGGATAGGTTCCCTGCTGATACTGCGCATAGGACTGCCGGTAAAGGTTCTGCTGCTGCGGATAGGGCTGCTGCTGCGCGCCCATATACGGCTGCTGTGCCGCGGGCGGCGGCTGCATGCCCTGCGCCCCGCTCATGGGCGGTTGCACACCCACGCCGGGACCCGGCGGCGGATATCCCTGGGGCATACCCTGAGCATAACCCGGCATGTAACCCGGCTGGACATAGGCGGAAAGAGGCTCGTTGCAGACGGGGCAAAACGCCGCGTCCTGCGGGATCGGGGTTCCGCACTTGGGACAGTTCATATCGTCCCTCCTTCAAAAAGGTCCATGGGAATACGGTCCATCATAGCACGGGCCGGAGCGCGCGTCAATCCTTTGCCGCAAGGGCATAGGGGATGAGCGAGCGGTCCAGCAGATAGAGGCGCATATCCTCGGTTTCCACAATCTGGTCTGCCGGCAGCGCCTCCAGATAGTCTGCCAGCGTTGACAGCGGATAGTACCGTTCGTCCCAGAAATCGGGTTCGGTCGCCAGCATGGCTACATTCATTTTCGCCAGCTCCTCCCCCACCTCCTCCAGCGGCAGGTTCATCAGCGGCACGATGGGATTGGTTGTAAGCACGTAGCCGCGCCCCCTGAGCGGGTACTGATAGCCGACCCTTGTGATCAGGATCTTCTGATCCTCTTTCACATGCTCCGCGACCGCCATGAGCATGCCGTAGCGCTCGCGGAAGCCGTTGTCCAGCAAAATGCGCTCGCTCTCCATCACGTCGCGGCTGTAACGGTAAAAGGTATTGGTGTAGCCGGTCTGGTTGGTGCCCTTGACCACGCCCAGCAGGCACAGGAGCACGCACAGGCAGGCGGGCAGTTTGAGCAGGACCGGACGTATGGAGGCGGCGGCCTGCCGCAGCGACTTCATGCGGGTACTCAGCGCGCCCTGCATACGGTCCACGAGCGGCGGCCAGAGCGTCTCCAGCGCCGAAAGCGCGCCGCAGATCATGCCGCAGGCCAGCAGAAACCATTGTATCGTATAGCGCGGCAGCTTGAGAAACGAACCGGAGAAGCTGTACAGCGGGCTGTCCAGCAGCCCCGTCATGGGCGCGAGGGTCAGCAGCGTATACAGCGCCCACAGCCCGGCCGTGGAAGCGACCGCCGCGCCCTCCGAATGGTTAAGCACGGCGCTGGGACCGTCCGACTGTTCCAGCCGCGCCCTGCGGCGCATCCTGACCCGGCTGACCAAGGCATACGCGATCACGCACACCAGCGCGATCAGCGCCAGCCGAAGCCCCCATTCCCCCACCGGCGTGGCGTAGGACTGCAAAATGGAATCCTTGGCCTCAAAGAAATGGAGGTGGGTGGTGGTCTCCTCCAGCTTGTACTCGATGTCCATGTACATATCGTACCACGGGGCGTCGGTATAGGTGGTCATCAGCCGCCAGGGCGACATCTCTCCCCATTTGAAGTAGCACCACAGGTTGCCCGAAAACGCCAGCAGCGTGCCCGCCGCGCCCGACAGCGCCAGTCCAACCGAGCGCAGCAGCACGCCCGCCGCGCCCTTGAGCTCCGTCATGCGGGCTTCCAGCCACCGCCAGATCACCCATGCCGCCACAATGAAGGGCAGGACCACGAAGCACACCACATGCGTGCTCATCACCGTAAAGCACACGGCAAAGCTAAGTACCAGCTTGCCCAGATAGGCCTTGCGCGAGCCCCGCGGCTCAAGTCCCGCGAAAAACAGCATCGCCCACAGAAGCGCCAGAATGCGCCAGATGTCCCTGGGCGCGCTTTCCACGGAGAAGAACAGATCCGGCACCAGGTTAAACAGCACCACGCCCAGCAACACCCAGCGCCTGCGCCCCCGGCACGCCACGATCAGCAGCGCCAGATAGGCCGCCGCCATGTAGAACGTGTTCAGCCCCAGCCCGGTAAAGACAGCCTTGTCGTTGGGATAGCCCACCTGACCGCCGGTATGGAACAGGCCGTAGCTCATGTACAGTTCCAGCGAGGGAAAGTGGCTGTGGCCGCGAAAATGGCCGGTGGTGTCGTCCTTTTCCAGGAGGTTTCCCAGGTCGCGGTCCTCACAGTAGCGCTGGGCGAGGGCCAGGTATTCGCCCGCGTCGCCCCCGCGCACGCTCTCCATGCTGGACATGTAGCGCACGCACACCGGCGCAAGCAAAATGACCACGCAAGCCGCAAAGCACGCCGCGGCCACCGTGGCCCGATCCATGCGCAAAAAGGCCCGCAGCCGCTGTGCGGCGGCATGCGCGGGCGCGCCTACGCGCAAAAAGGCCCGCAGCCGAGTAAGGCGGCTGAGCCCCATCCATGCAAGGCCTGCCGCCGCCAGCACCGGCGGCACACCGATATAGACCCACCTTGGGGCCTGGGGCCACACCAGCGCCAGCAGCAGCATCCACAGATACTGGCACAGGGGCGTGGCGGCCACGCCCGTGAGAAAGCAGGCCACCCGATGCAGGGGGCTGAACCAGCCCCGCAGGCAGAACCACAGGCCCAGCGCCGCCGCCTGAAGCCCGCAGGAGAGCAGAAACAGGTTGCGCCAGCCATTGCCGATGTCAAGCCACGTCATCAGCCCTTCCTCCCCGCCTTGGCCAGCCTGTCCATCTCGGCCATGTAATAGCCGTTGATATCCACCTTTTCACTCAGGAGCTTCTTCTGCTTTTCCAGCCCGATTTCCTTGAGGCCCGGCGTAGCCAGCAGCTCCTCGGCCCGCGCGGCGGCCCGCTCGTAGCGGTCCTCTTCCTCGTTGAAGCAGTCCATCAGATGGAAGCGCTCGCTCTGCTCGCGCGTGCTGCCGGATACAATGGTATTGACATACAGGGCGTGCGTGCCCAGCACCGCCGCCTCGCTGGCCATGGTCGCGCCTTCGCTGAATACCAGCTGTGCAAACGCCAGCACATGATGAATCAGCTCATAGGGGGTTTTGAGCAGCCTGGGCCGGAGTTCCTCCGGCACGTCGCCCTCAGCGCTCACATATACGCGGCCATAGCGCTCCAGCCGCTTCACCAGCCGGATCTTGCCCTCGTCGTCCAGGCCGTGCTTGCCGATGTCGTGGCTTGCGTTCCAGGCCACGAAGCGCACCAGAATATACTTTTCGTCCGGGTTGAAGCCGCAGTCGCGGAGCACCTGCTTATCCGGCGTGAACACGGAGGGGTGCAGGTAAAACAGCTCCTTGTAGGTATCCAGCCGCTCCTGCCGCGGGCCCAGATCGGTCAGGAAGGTTCGGGGGGTCAGGATCTTGGTGGACAGGCGCTTGCAGATGCGCAGCGCGAACCTGCTCACCTCAGTATCCTCATAAATAAGGTGCGGCTTTCCGCTTACCCACGCAGCCGCCGCCAGCATGGGCGCGGCCCTGCCGATCATGATATCCGGCTTCCACTTGAGCGCCGCCAGGGAAAACTGGGCGGACAGCTTCAAAAACAGCAGCGCCTTTTCCACGGGGTTTTTGCCGGTGGATTTGGCACAGCGCACATAGGGAATGCCGTAGCGCTCCAGAAGTGTGGAGTTGCCGTCCTTTTCGGCCACAAAGCACAGCACCTCGTCGCCGCGCTCGCGCATGCGCCAGATGATATGATGGAACTGGTGCACCCAGGCCGGGTGGGTAAAGCAGATCATGGCCTTCATTGCTTGTTTTCCTCCCCCGCGCGGTCGATCTCCATCTTGCGCACGCGGTACTGCACGTCCTCCAGGAGCTTTCGGTTATCGCTGATCAGGTCGGCCTGCACGCCGGCGACGATCACCTGCACGCCGATCATCAAAAGCGCGGCGCACAGGATGAGGGACTGGATGTGCCCGCTGCCGGACCCTGTGCTGAAAAAGATGATGAGGAACCTGACGCCCAGCAGCACGCCCAGCCCGAAGAACACCCCGCCGATGATGCCGAAGAACCGAAGCGGCTTATACATGGCAAACGCCCGCAGGATCACCGACGAGGAGCGCTTCATATAGCGCCACATGCTTTTGAACAGGCGCGAGGGGCGCAGCTCCGGATTGGTGCGCACGGGCACGCTGGTCATGGGAATGCGGTTCCAGCCCGCCTGGATGATGGTCTCCAGCGTGTAGGAATAATCGTTGACCACGTTGAGGCGCAGCGCGCCCTCGCGGCTGTAGGCGCGGAACCCGCTGGGCGCGTCGGGAATCTCGGTATTGGAGGCCACGCGCACCACCCAGCTGCCCAGGTGCTGAAACATCTTTTTCTTTTTGGAGAAGTGCTCCGTCTCGTCGATGGGGCGCTCGCCGATGACGATATCGGCCTTCTTTTCCAGAATAGGCCGCACCAGACGCTCGATATCCTCGCCCCGGTACTGGTCGTCGGCGTCGGTATTGACGATGATATCGGCTCCCAGGTGCAGGCAGGCGTCGATGCCGGCCATGAACCCGCGCGCAAGGCCCCTGTTCTGCTTAAAGGATACGATATGCTGAACGCCCCATTCGCGGGCGACCTCCACCGTGCGGTCGGTGGAACCGTCGTTGATAATCAGGATTTCGATCTCATCCACCCCGTCGATGTGCCGGGGCAGGTGGTCCAGCGCCACTCGGAGCGTTTCCGCCTCATTATAGCAGGGAATCTGAATAATCAGCTTCATTGGCAGGCCCTTCCTTACGTCTGGTGTGCATATCAAACCAACGATATCATACCGTTTTTCCCGCCTCCTGTCAACGACGCATACCGACGGCAAAAGCCCGAAGGTGCAAAACCTTCGGGCTCAGGCTGCTGACAAAGTGTGGGGGTGCAGGGGGATCATCCCCCTGCCGGGGTTTGGGGCAGAGCCCCAAAGCCTTATGCCGCAGCATTTTTCGTGAGCGTTGCGAGCGTCCGAAGGACGCAAGAAACGCGGCTCTTTCCAAAACCATGGGTTTTTCAACGGTCTGAGCCCGAAGGTGCAAAACCTTCGGGCTTTTGTCATAGCCGGTCAGTCGGCTCGGTACAGGTCGCGGGTATAGACCTTTTCCGCCACGTCGGAAAGTTCATCGGCATAGCGATTGGCCACGATCACGTCGCACTCGCGCTTGAAGCGCGCCAGGTCGCGCTCCACGCGGCTGTTGAAAAAGGTATCCTCCTTCAGCGCAGGCTCGTACACCGCCACCCGCACGCCGTGGGCCTTGATGCGCTTCATCACGCCCTGAATGCTGGACTGGCGGAAGTTATCGCTGCCGCTTTTCATCGTCAGGCGGTAGATGCCCACCAGCGGGTCCGGGTTGGCCGGATAGCCCGCCAGTTCCAGCACCCGGTCGGCAATATAGTCCTTTCGGGTACGGTTGGCGTCCACGATGGCGCCGATGATGTTGTTGGGCACCTGATCGTAATTGGCCAATAGCTGCTTGGTATCCTTGGGCAGGCAGTAGCCGCCGTATCCGAAGGAAGGGTTGTTGTAATGACGGCCGATACGGGGGTCCAGACATACGCCGTCGATGATGGAGCGGGAATCCAGCCCGCGCGCCTCGGCGTAGGTGTCCAGCTCGTTAAAGAAGCTCACGCGCAGGGCCAGGTAGGTATTGGCGAAGAGCTTGACGGCCTCCGCCTCGGTGGGGCGCATGAGGAGCACGGGCGCGTCCGGGTCCAGCGACCCTTCCTTGAGCAGCGCCGCAAAGACTTCACCCGCATGCCACAGCTCCGGCTCCTCCGGCGCGCCCACGATGATGCGGCTGGGGTGGAGGTTGTCGCTGAGGGCATGTCCCTCCCGCAAAAATTCGGGGCTGAACACCAGCCGTGCGCCGGGATGTTTTTCCAGCATGCGCTGGGTGAATCCCACCGGCACGGTGGATTTGACGGCCATGTACGCGCGGGGATTGACGGCCAGAACCTCCTCGATCACACTCTCGACGGAGGAAGTGTCGAAATAATTGAGATGCGGATCATAGTTGGTCGGTGTGGAGATGACCACCCAGTCCGCCTGCCGGTAGGCATCCGCCGCATCGAGCGTGGCGGTGAGGTCCAGCTCGCATCCGGAGAGATACGCCTCGATATCCGCGTCCTGAATCGGCGCCTGACGGCGGCTGAGCCTTTCCACCCTTGCGGCGTCGATATCCACGGCGGTCACATGGTGCCGCTGCGACAGCAGCACCGCCATGGCAAGTCCCACGTATCCGATGCCGACGACTGCGATGTTCATCTTTCGTTCCTCCTTCCGCCATGGCTATCATACCCCGTTTCCCGCTGGCTGTCAACGCGCGGCGCTCCACAGGGCGTAGGCCAGAAATCCCGCGCAGGTGGCGAAAGCCGCGCCCGTTTCGCAGGCACCGGTGTCCTCGTTGACGCTTTCGCAGGCCAGGCCGTTGTCCATGCGGGTGCGGGCCAGGTGCGCCAGCGCCGTGTCCGCATGGCCGCAAAGCAGGCTGTTGCAGATGGACAGCACCCACGGGTGCGGCGCGTGGCGGCAGCCGATCTCCGCGATGGGCCTGCCCGCGAAGGACAGCGGGTACGCCTCCGAACGGATGGCGCGTACGGTGCTTTGCCACACGGGATCGTCCATGGCGCAGAAGCCGTAATGCGGCAAAAGCTGCAGGCTGCCCGGCGGCTCGTCATAGATGTCGAAATGCCCTTGGAGGTCCGTGGACCAGACGAACTGGCCGTCCCTCACACAATGGCGGTAGACCGCCTCCTTGACGGCCTGCGCGCGCCCGGCCAGGTCCGGCCGCCCGAGCCAGTCCGCCAGCGCGGTGAGCGCGCGCCACACCAGCGCGTTGTCATAGGTCAGATAGGGGTAGACGATCTCGTCGTCGGTGGGCTGCAAAAAGGTCTCATACAGTTCGATTTCGGGATGCCGCTTGGTTTCCAGCGCCGAGAGGATGCGAAGAAGGCCGCTTTTCACGCACGGTTCCTGAAGCAGCGCCCGCTCGCCCGTGCGCGCGAGGTAGCCCTCCAGCGCGATCACCGGCGCACACAGCTCGTCCAGCTCAAACCCCGGCTCCAGAAGCGTGCCGTCGATATAGCGGCTGTGCTGGCCCACGTTGCGGATCTGCCGGGTGAACACGTGCAGAAGGATCTCCCGTGCGTAGGCCGCATCCGTGAGCACAATCGCCGGAAAGCTCCACAGCAGGCTGTCACGGTCCCAGTAGGCCGCCGAGACATAGTAGCGCGGGCTGCGCGAAGTCATCAGGCACATTTCCTCCGTGTCCAGCGTGCACCCGCTGGCAAAGAAGAATGAAAAGAACAGATTTTCGTTCATCATTCGCGCAACCGTAGCGTCCTGCGCCGGAAGCATGCGCTTCTTAAGCCATCCCAGCGTCTGGCGCAGGCAGCGCTCATAGCCCAGGCGCAAAAGGTGCTTGGCCGACGTAGCCGCCGCCACCGTCTCCACGCCCACGCCGAAGATCAGCTCCACGCATGCGTGCCCGCCCGGCGCGAGGGAAACCCCGCAACCGCCCTCAAAGGCCATATCTCCCCACTTCCATTTTACCCCCGCTTCCGCGATGGGCGCGAAGGCGCACAGCGGCAGGCCCGCCACCTCCTGCATCACAAAAGCATTGTTCCAGCCGCTGGCCTCCTGCGTGCGGCGGCTGTCCAGCGCAATGGTTTCGTTCACCTCGTGCAGCGTGCGCGTCCATTGTCCACGCACGCCCAGCCACACCTCCAGCGGCGCGTCGCAGCGGTTTTCCGCCTCCAGGCGCACAAAGAAGGCCCGCTCGCCCAATGGGCACAGATACGTCAGCATCACGCCCACGCCCTGCGCCTCTCCCTGCGCCACGGGCACCCAGGCGTTCTCTCTCCGCCAGCGAAGCGCCGCGGGCCGCTCCGCTCCGTTGATGCGCCACACGGGCGCGATGAGCGGCCCGTCTCCGCCGCTTAGTTCCAAAAGTCCCTTCGCGCCCATGTGCAGCACCGTCAGCCCCTCGACGGCCCCCGTGTCCTCACGGATGGCCGGCAGGGACAGATATTCGTTTCCCGTGACCTGATAGGCGGGCATGTGCTCTCCTCCTGTCGTCTCATAAAGAAAAGAAAGGGGAGGCGCATCGCGGGCGCGCCTCCCCATGCGTATGGAAAGAAGATTCGCTTACAGCAGGTCGGCTTCCTCCAGCTGAGCCTGAATTTCGTCCAGCGCCTCCTGGGCGGTCATGTCGTTGGTTTCCAGGGTTCCAAGGACGTTGCCGATGATCTCGCTCGCCGCGCCCTGTTCCAGCAGCGCGGGCGGCGCTACGGCATAGTCCATACTGTCAAACACGGCCTCGCGGTTGTCGGGCGGGGTCACCTCCAGGTACTGGGTCAGCCTGGTCTGATCGGCGATGGTGGGCAGTTCCCAGCTGGCGTCCAGGCGCAGCTGTACGATATCGGGGTCGGAACCCATGGCGTCCACGAAGCGCGCGGCGGCTTCCTGCTTGTCGCTTTCGGTCGATACGCAGTTGACGTTGGCAAAGAAGAAGGTGCTCTTATCCTTGAAGCCGGGCTCCACGGTGATATCCCAGTCAAAGTCGCACTGATCGGTGAAGGTCTGGAATCCCCAGATGCCGCTGACCAGCATGCCCAGCTTGCCCTCGCTGAACAGGTCCCAGTCGCCGCGGCCCGCCATGTCCTCGGCGTTGGGCATCACGCGGTCCTCGCCGCGCACGCGGGCGAGCATGGCCTCCAGCACGGCCACGTTTTCGGGCGTATTGACGGTGAAGGCGGTGTAGTCCTCATTGAGCAGGCTCCCGCCATTGCCCTTGACGGACTTGTAGAACTCGTTGTAGGAGATGGGCTGGTAATAGCCCCAGATGTCGTCGCCCAGCGCCTTGATCTTCTCGGCCGCCGCCTGCGCCTCGGTCCAGGTCCAGGTATCGTCCGGATAGTCGATGCCCGCCTGATCGAACAGCGCCTTGTTGTAGAACAGCACGCAGGTGGAGAAGCTCATGGGTACGGCATAGAGCTTGCCGTCCGAGCTCACGGCGGACAGCGTGCCCTCGCTGTAGCTGGCGGGGTCCACCAGGCCGGTGAGATCCGCGCACGCGCCGCGCAGCATGTAGGCCAGGAAGTTTTCCATGTTCATCTCAAACACGTCCGGCGCATTGCCGCCGCCCACGGTGGTGGCCAGCTTGGTGAAGTAGTCGTCGTAGCCGGTGAGCTGCACGTCCACCTTGATGTCCGGGTTCTTTTCCTCAAAGACCTCGACCATCTTTTTCAGCGTCTCTTCCTGCGCGCCGGAGGCGGAGAAGGTGGCGTAGGTGATGGTGACCGGCTCCTCGGCGAAGGCCGCGCCCGTCAGGGACAGCGCCACCGCGAGCGCAAGGATGAGGGATACGAGTTTTTTCATGTGAGATACCTCCGTTCGTTTTCTTTATTGCAAACGCGCCTTGGCGCGCCGGCGTACAGGGGATCATTTCAGCCCGCCCAGGCTGATGCCCTGGTCCACATAGCGCTGCGTGGCCAGATATACCGCCAGGATGGGAAGGATCGTGAGCACCGCGCCCGCCATGAGCACGTGCTCGTTGTTTTTGTACATGCCCTTCATGTTGCCCATGACCACCTGCAGCGTCTGCTTGTCGGTGGAGGTGAGCACGATGAGGGGCCAGAGGTAGCTGTTCCAGCTGCCCATGAAGGAAATGAGCGTGAGCGTGGCCAGCGTGGGCGTGACCATGGGCAGCATGATCTTCCAGAACACGCGGTAGAGGGACGCGCCGTCCAGAAAGGCCGATTCGAGATAGGCGTCGTTCACGCCCAGCATGCTCTGGCGCATCAGAAACACGCTGAACGCCTTGCCCAGATACGGCAGGATGAGTCCCGTGTAGGTGTCCAGCAGCCCCAGTGATCGCAGGATGATGTAGTTGGGCACCATGGTGACGGTGTTGGGAATCATCATCGTAGCCAGGTAGATACCAAACACCTTGCCTGAGCCCTTGAAGGGGAGCTTTGCGAACACGAACGCCGCCATAGCCGAGGACGCCACCTCCGCCACCGTGCAGCCCACGGCCAGCAGGAGGCTGTTGAGGCTGGCGCGCGTGAAGGAGAAGCCCTGCATGTTGAACACGCGTTCGTAGCCCTCCAGCGTGGGGCGCTCGGGAATCCAGCGGATGGGGATGGTGCGGATGGCCTCCTGCCCCTTGAAGGAGGAGGACAGCATCCACAGAAACGGCAGGATCGTTATCAGCAGAATGACCGCCAGCATCAGGTAAAACAGCGTACCCCGGACGAGGCGCACGCGGGAGGATCTACGCATCATAATTCACCCACCTTTTCTGCATCCAGAACTGCACGGCCGTAAACAGCAGCAGCACCACGAACAGGATGCAGGCGTAGGTACTGGCCATGCCCATTTTGTACTGCACGAAGGCGTATTTGTAGATGCGCTCCAGAAACACCGTCGTCGCGCCGCCGGGCCCGCCGTCGGTCATGATAAGCACGGAGTCGAACACCTGCAGGCCGTAGATGATGTTGATGACGATCAAAAGAAACAGCGTCGGCGAGATGAGCGGCAGGGTGATGGAAAAGAACTTCCTGGCGCCGCTGGCGCCGTCCAGGTCAGCGGCCTCATAGTAGCCGGGATCGATGGACTTGAGGGCGGCCAGCACCATCAGGGCATAATAGCCGGTATCCTTCCATACGGAGGCCAGCACGATGCCGGGCATGGCCCACGTGGCGCTGGACAGCCAGGCCGGGCCCTGAATGCCCACCGCCGCGAGCATCTGGTTGAGCAGGCCGTACTTCCCGCTGAGTACCCACTGCCACACCACCGCAGCCGCCACCCAGGAGGTGATGACCGGCGTGTAGCACACCGTGCGGAACAGCCCGTGTCCTCGAAAGGATTTGTTGAGAATCAGCGCCTCGCCCACAGAGGCGGCCATGATCAGCGGCAGGTACAGGCCCAGATAGGTGAAGGTGTGCGCCAGCACGCCGCGGAACTCCCGTCCCGTGAGAACGCGCACAAAGTTTTTCAGCCCTACAAAGGTCATGCTATCCATGGGCCTGAGCAGGTCATAGTCCATGAGGCTAAAGAACAGCGACCCGGCGATGGGCAGGAGGCAAAAGCCCATAATGCCCACCAGAGACGGCAGCAAAAAGATCGCTGTGGCGCGCCTCCGTCCCGCTTTGTCGGGTAGGTACATCCCTCATTCCTCCTTCTCGATTCGTCCCTGTCCGTCCTTGATGGTCAGACGCAGGCGCCTGCCCCGGTGGTACACGCACAGGGATGCGCCGCGAATCTCAGGCGGCAGCCTGGGGGACAGGCGAAGCTGCCCTCCGTCACTCCACAGACCCAGCGCGCCATAGACCAGCGCCTGCCAGCTCGCGCCCAGCGCCGCCATGTGAATGCCCTCGCGGCCGGTGTTGCCCAGTTCGTCGGACAGATCGAAGCACAGCGAGCGCTCAAAGTAACGCCATCCCACCTTTTCAAGCCCCAGCCGGAAGGCCAGCAGCGCGTGGATGCCAAAGCTCAGCGAACTGTCGTGCACGGTCAGGGGTTCGTAGCGGTCCCATACGGCACGCTTTTCCCCGTCGCTGAAATCATCCGGGAACATCGTCATCAGCTGCACCAGGTCGGCCTGCTTGAGCGCACGGTAGCGCTGCATGCGGTCAAAGCATACGCTCTTGTACAGCGGCTCGCCCTGCGCGTGCCTGTCCGGCATGGGCTCCAGCCGGTCAAACAGCTCATCCTGGAGGTACAGGTGCCTTTGCGGGTCATAGAGCAGCGTCACATGCTCGCAGAAATGCTGCAGGCGTTCGCGCTCCGCTTCGTCCATGGCCGCATGGTTCAGCGCCAGCCGCGCGTTATGCCGTGCCAGGTAGTTGGTAAAGGTGTTGTTGACCGCCGCGCCGCAGTATTCGTCCGGACCTTTTACAAAGAAGCTGGAATACCGGTTCCTGTCCGGCTCCCAGGTAAAGCGGCTGAGCCAGTAGCGCGCCGTTTCCAGATACAGCTGCGACAGCGCCCCGTCCAGCGTGCCGTCGCCGGTAATCTCGCGGTAGCGGTCCGCCGCGTAGGCCACATCGGCGGTGATGTGCGTTTCGCACAGGCCGATATCCCAGCTTTCGCACTGCTCGCTCCCGTCCTCGCCGCTCATCCACGGATAGCGCGCGCCGCACAGGTTCTGCCGCCGGGCCAGCGCGCGCGCCGCGTCCAGTCGGTCCAGCCGGTAGCGCACGAGACTCCGCGCCGCGTCCGGCCTGTGCCAGCAGAAGAAGGGGAGCAAAAACACGTCGGTATCCCAAAAGACATTGCCCTTGTAGCGCCCGTGCGTCAGTCCCCGCGCTCCGATGGACACACCGGGGTCATCCGGCGCGTTTGCGCACAGCATCTGAAACACGTTGTAGCGCAGCGCGCCCTGAATCCGCTCGTCCGCATCCAGCCGGATGTCGCAGTCCCGCCACAGGGCCTCCCACGCCGCGGCATTTTCGCCCCATGGGTCCGGTGCGTCAGGATTGGCCGCTTCTGCGTCCAGCAGTACGCGCACGCGCTTTTCCACCGTGATCCGCTCGCCCGCACGCAGGCCGGCGTTCATCTCCTCCGGTCCGTCGCAGAGGATGCGCAGCTCACGTCCCGTATGCACCGCGCGCATCACCAGCTCCCGACCGCTCTGGCGCACGGGTTCCAGCAGGCGCACCGTCTGCGTTTCCTCCACCATCTGATCGTCATGGACGGGCAGGTTGCACACCTGAGCATCCATGACGCTTTGCACCCGGACCTGCGTATCCTCAAGGGCCGTGAGCGTCAGGCGCACACAGAGCAGCTGCCGGTCCGCCATGCTGGCCATGCGTTGCGTCTCCACGGCCACGGTCCGCCCGCGCCAGCGTTGGGTGAATACCCCCGTGCGCAGGTCCAGTTCCTGCGAAACCTGTGCGGGTTCCTCTCCCACCACGCGCAGCCCCAGCGCGTCTGGCAGCTGCACCATGTCCGTCACGCCGGGACGAATGGGCTCGAAGAACCCCGCGCGGAACACGGCATGATCGTACGGGCGACGCTTGGGCGTCTGCAGGCTGAAGCCCCGCATGCCCAGACAACCGTTGCCCACCGCGAAAAGCGACTCCGAATACTCGCTCACCGGGCCGTCCAGCGAAATGTGCCACGGCTTGATGCGCACATCAGCCATCGGTCCTCATCCTTTCGTATACGGGAATGCGTTCCAGCGGACATTGGGCATAGCACTCCCGGCCGCCCGCCAGCATTTCGCCGGTGAAGAAATCGCGCCATGTGCCTGCCGGCAGCCATACGGCGCGTCCCTTCGCGCCCGGCTCCACGATGGGCGCCACCAGCAGGTCCCGCCCCAGCATGTATGCATCCTCGCAGGCGATCGCCCGTTCATCATCGGGAAAATCCAGGCACAGATGCGCCATCATGGGGCGCCGGGCTTTTACGCAGTTGGCGGCTTCCCTCACCAGATAGGGCCTGAGCCGCCGCCTCAGGCGCGCATAGGCGGCCGCGATGTCCATCAGCTCGGGGGCGTCCAGCTTTTCCGCCAGATTCCAGGGGCTGCGGTCGTTGTTGAAACCGTCCTCATGCGTGGCATAAAACTGACCGGTGCGCGGTTCGGCATGCCACTGCATCACGGGGCAGAAGCAGCCCATGGCCGTGGCGCGCAGGTACAGCTCCGCCGTGGGCAATTCCCCGGCAAAGCCGCCGATATCGAACCCCCAGAACAAAATCCCCGACAGTCCGGCGCTCAGGCCAGCCGCAAGCTGTGCTTTCAGCTCGGGCCACAGACTCAGCTGGTCGCCTGCCCAGTGCAGGGGACGCGTTTGCGCGCCGGTGTAGTCCGCGCGGCTGAAAGTCACGCCCGCAACGCCGTTTGCACGCAGGAAGTCATGATATGCGCCCACATAGCGCGCCGGATAGCGGTTATGTCCGCTCAAGCCGTCCGTGCCGTCGTAAAGCCGCGCGTCCTTAGGAAAGAGAAACTCCCCGCCGTCGGTCTTGAAGCCCTCCACGCCCATATCCAGCAGGTATTTGCGCTTGTCAAACCACCAGCGCACGGCGTCGGGATTGGTGAAATCCGGCAGCAGGCTGTGATGAAACCAGTTTTCCGTAATGCGGTACGGCGTTCCGTCCGCATTTTTCACGCAGTACCCCTTTGCGATGGCCTCGCGTTCATCCGCTTGAAGGACCTCGCAGGGCGCGCCGTTCCATTCATATTTGATGACGGGGATCTGCCACAGCACCAGGTGCAGCCCGCTCTCCCGGATACGACGCACGGTTGCGGCGGGGTCCTGCCAGCTTCCGTCCCCGTTCCAGCGGTAGAAGGTCTGCTCGTCGCTCCACGCCTCCAGCACCATCACGTCGGCGGGATAGTCGTGCGCTTTCAGGGCCTCCAGCTGCGCGTCCACCTCGCGGTCGCAGTTCCAGCCGTTGGCGCTGATCCACAGGCCGAAGGCCCAGTCCGGCGGCAACACCGGTTCGCCGGTCAGCTCGATGAAGCGCCGGAGCAGCCGCGCGGGCGCGCCGAAAAACAGCCGGTCGCAACCGAGCGTTTCGCCCTGCGTCTGCCGGGCGATGGACAGGCCGCCGGCAAAGTGCAGTTCCGAGGGGATATCGCCCTCGCAATACCAGCCCAGGCCGGTTTCCGTCATGAAGAAAGGCATGGGCAGATACGTCTGGTCCCCCTGCCGGGTAAACTTTTCCACCACCCGGCCGTTGCTGCCCCCTTCGCGCTGGTTCACGCGGTCAAAGCGTTCGCCCGTTCCCCAGACATACCGGGCCGGAAGCCGTCCTTCCAGCCGCAGGAACGCGATGCGGCCCTCCGCCGTTTCGCGCAGCACATAGCGGTCGATGGCGAAAGCAAGCTCACTTAAACGTTTCAGTTTACAAAAAGGCTGCTGCTTTGCCAAAGTCAAACAAAACTGCTCCCCGAGAGTCCACTGCGCCGCCTCGCAGGAGGCGCCGCAGACAGGCCGGGTGTGCGCCTCCATACGCAGCGTGCCGTCTTCCCGGGAAAAGGTGACGGCAAATCCATCGAACACTGCGTGCAGGCGGTCCTCCTCCTCCAGAATGGCGCGTGGCTGCGCCGCCTGCCGCTCCCGGAGCGGCTCAAAGGTAAAAACGCGGCTTTCCTCCCGCCGGGTTACGATGCGGTAGCCGACCTTCTGTCCCAGTGCAAAGCCGCCCAGCCCAAAATGATAGTGCCGGCCATCTGTGCTTTCGGGCGCGATTTCGCTTTCCGGGCCTCCGTCCACGCGCAGCCGCAGCACGGGCTGCCCGTCCTCCGCATCCACGCGGCAGTCCACCCGGACCGGCTCCATGGCCAGCGGCGCGAAGGGATGGCGGGCGAAACCGCAGTCCTCAAAGGGAACCAGCCCCTCCGGCAGGTGCTTGAGCATTACCGCCCCCTCCTTTCCATCACCGAATCGCGCTCCACCAGCGTCAGCGGCAGAATGCATTCCATCCGTTCATGCGCGCCTGCCGCCGCCTCCATAATCAGGCGCACCGCCTCGGCTCCCTTGCGGGCGATGTCCTGATGGACCGTGGTGAGCGAGGGGTAGCAGATGCGGGAGAGGTATACGTCGTCAAAGCCCACAACGGATAAATCCTGAGGGATGCGCAGGCCGTGCTGCAACAGGCCCTTTACCAGACCAACGGCCAGCACGTCCGCTGTGACAAAGGCGGCTGTCTGCTTGCAGCCGCGCCGCACAAACTCGTCGGCGGCCTCTACGCCGTATTCATACGATACGGTCTGCGAATAGAGGGCATCCTCGTTGATCGGGATGCCTGCCGCCGCCATCGCGTCGCAGTAGCCCTGATAGCGCTTGCTGTTGACGCCGTGCTCGCGGATGGAGCCGCTGACGAAGGCGACCTCCCGGTGCCCCTTGCGCAGCAGGTATTCGGTGGCCATGCGCGCGCCCTCCCGGTCCTCGATGCCGATGGTGTGAAAGGCCGCGTCCTTGACGTAGCTGTCCACCAGGACGATGGGCACGTTCATGCCGCGCAGCTCCTCCAGATTGCGCCCAGGATAGGCGCCCACGATGATAATGCCGTCCACGCCCCGGTTCTGGGCCACGCTCACATAGCTCTGGTCCTCCTGCGTGCCGCTGAGCAGCAGGTGGTAGCCGTTTTTGCGGGCCGTATACTCGATGGCGCTGAGCAGTTCCCCATAGAAGGGATTGGAAAACATGAATTCTTTGCCCGGCTCGGTCTGTGGAATGAGCACGCCGATGAGGTTGGAGCGGCGGCTGGACAGGCTGCGGGCGTTGAGGTTGGGCACATAGTGGAGCCTGCGCACCGCCTCCAGCACGCGCTGGGTGGTTTCGGCGCTGATGGTTTCATCCGGATTCCGGTTAAGCACGTAGGACACCGTAGTGGCGGACACGCCGGCTTCACGGGCGACATCCTTGATGCTTACGCGCTTCATGGGCCTGACAGCTCCTTTCAGAACGGGGGAGCGGATTCACTTAAACGTTTCAGTAACCAAAGTATACCGCATCCCCTCCTCCCTGTCAATGGGGTAGGCAAAAAAATTCAGCTCTCTATCTGTGCCGCCGCATTCCACCGTCCGTCGTCAGCCACAGCAGCAGCGGAGCGCACAGGTACAGCGGCATGGCGTAGCGGAAGTATCCGTTCACTGCCGAAAGCAGGCATCCCCCCAGCGTAAAGAGCGCGGGCACGGCGCCCAAAAGCCGCCCCCTGTTTCCGCGCAGCAGCCACACCGCGCTCATCAGCGCGATCCAGCCATACAGGCCCGGCGACACCGCCAGCCGGTACAGCGGATTCTGGGCCAGGCGGTCGGTAAGTGCCTCCAGCCCTTCGCTCAGCGGATTGACGGTATAATCGTACAGCCCCTTGACGCTCGCCGTGCGGGTGGATTGATCGCCGATGAGCAACGTGGGCTTGATGACGCTCATGTAGCCGGGGTAGAGATAGCCATAGGTATTGTGGAAGGTGGCGCTCAGGCAGGTCATGGGATGGTCCAGCACAATTCCGGGCCACGCGCGCCAGAAGGCGCCCTTTTGCTCTGCGGTTGCGTCCTCGCGCCACAGGGCCTTGACAGGATCGCTCAACTCGCCATTGTAGGCAGCTTTGAGTTCCTCCACCGGCAGAACGCCCGAAACCGCCTGCTCCTGCTCCTGCGTCAGTCCGCCGCCCACAGCCACACGGGCCACCTGCTGCAGCGGGAGGGAATAGTTTTCGCTTTCCGGCGTGGGTGCAATATTCAGGCCCGGAAGCACCAGCAGGTGCAGGGCGCCATAAACACCGAGCACGCATCCGGCCGCCAGCGCCGGCATCCGCCATGCGCGGCACGCCCGGCGTTCCCGGCGGCGCAGCGTCCATGCCAGCAGGAGTGCAAGCGTAAGAAGCGCCAAATAAATACCCGGATTGCGCAGAAGCACGCACAGCACCGCCGCCGCGCAAAGCCCGGCGGCCCGCGCCGCGCCGCAGCGTCCCGGCTCATCCACCACGCCCCCAACCATCAGCGACAGGAACAGCACCGCCATAGCAAAGTTGGTATCCTTGCCCACGCAAAATGCAAACACCGGAAAAATGGGGCACAGCGCATAGAACACGAGCGCCGCCCAGAACAGCCAGCGCGGGGCCGCGCTCAGGCGGATGCCATCCAGCAGCGCGCCCATCAGGCTGGCCATCAGCACCGCCTGTGTCACGCAGTAGAGGGCCACCCCCGTGTCCGGTCCTCCAAGCCACAGCCCCACCTGCCGGAACGCGCCCAACAGCCACGTCTGAAAGATGGGGTTTGCGTTGGTCATGGGCGTAAGGCCCATCAGCTCCTTGAGCTGGCTGATGCTGTCATTGCTCACCGTGCCGGGAAACAGGCAGACAAACCACGGCAGCCAGCATGCCAGCAGCAACGCCCCCAACCAGACCGGCGCGGGACCGGGCAGCGGAAACCGCCCGTCGCCCTTTTCCCCGGATGCCGATAGCGCCTCCAGCAAAAGCCGCATGGCCGAAAAAATCAACAGTGCATATCCCACAAGGACCAGCGCCGTCCATGACAGCCGGCTGGTCGCCATCTCCGCCGTGCCCACGGCGGCAAAGCTCTGCCCCAGCACCACCACTCCGGCCAGCAAAGCGGCCAGCACGCCCAGCCTTGCCGGCGCAAACGGCCGCCGCAGCCTGAGCAGCGCGCCATACAGCGCCCATGCCGCGCCTGCCGCCAGCGCCCACAGAGCCGTGCCCGACAGCACCGGCCCCTCTTCCGCCGGAAGGGCCTCCTGCGCAAGCGCCAGCACGGTGATGGCGCACATCGCCGCGCGCACGAGCTGTTTTTGCCAGTCCAGCCGGTTGTGCATGGCCGCACCTCCTCTGTTTGCATCCAGAGCCATCATAGCCGCTTTTCCCGCTTCTGTCAAACCTGGAAAAACCGCGCGGGAATCATTGACAGGCCCCGTAGCGAATGATAGACTCTAAATTGGAGCGGTTTGGGCCGCACGCTGGCAATGCGTTCAAAAGCCATGGCTAAGGCAGGGATGTAGATGACGCCTTTGTTGGACATAGACACGGGAACCCTCACCTTTTCAAACGGCCTGCGTCTGGAGGCACTGATGGCCCCGGCGGCGCTTTCAGGCCGCTATGCCACCCTTCGCGACCGGGAGCTGTTTCTGGAGCCCTGCCCGGTAACGGGTGGCACGCTGGCCCCGGTCTGTCTGTTTCAGGAAGGGGCACTGGTGGCGGTGACGCTGTACGTGAGCGCCGCGGGCGGCCGCGAGCGGCCCGGCATGGACCGCCAGCGCGCTTTTTTGATGCGCCGTCTTCACCTCAAGGACCCGTGCCCGGACACCATGGCCAGCGTGCGCGTACGCTGCCCCTTCGGCGAGCTGCTGGTGTCCACCGATCCGTATACCGGTCAGTCCGCGGCGCTGATATCTTACATGCCGGAGGACTGACGCCTCCACCATACCAAAGGGAGTTGAACCACCATGCAGACGGCGCTTGCGCCTATCATGCGGGATTATCTGATCCGCTTTCAGCAGACGGCCATCAAGGAGACGGGCCGCCGGCCCCTTACGTTTCTTCGTACTCCGCTGGACGAAAAGCTGCTGTTGCCCGGCTGCCAGCGGCCCGGCTACGCTTTCTGGCAGCCTATCCCCTGGCAGGACGGCAACGTGCCGCTGGGCCCGCTGGCGGAGCAGTTTCACCACAGCATTGTGGAATATCTGTCCATGTGCCAGTTTCTGGAGATCCACTTTCATCTCCCGGTAGCACATATGAACAGCCCGCTGAGCTTTTTGTATAACCGCACCTTTGAAACCTGCAAGAACACGGAATCCGCACCCCCCTCGCGCGCCTTTGAGGAGGCGGGGTTTTACCGCAGGGAACACCCCGCCCTGCCGCTGGCCTACTGCATGGCCGCCACCTGCGACGGCGCGGAGCCGCTTTTGCTCATGCTCCGCGCCGAGGATGGGCAGGCCTTCATCCAGCATGCGACGGGCGACCCCTCGCCGCTATACCTCAAGCTGGGGGTGGACCGGCTGCTTCCCAAGCTGCAATTCGTCTACGATATCTGACGCTTTCGCCGGAAAGGAGGTGCGGCCATGCGCCTCACCACGCGACAAACGGGAATCATCAGCTACGCCGGTTTGGAGGAGGGCGCGCTCTGGGCCGCCGCCAAGCGCATGTTCGCCCAGTCGGACGAATCCGTGCCCGACCGGTTTCGCTTCTTTTTACCCATCTTTCCCATCGAGCTGGTCCAGAATATGAGCTACGTGGGCCGCCGGGAACGCAACCTGGCCAAAGTATCGCCGGCGGGCTTTTCCACCGATCCCGACGAATACCACCGCCTGCTCTGTGCCGAGATCCCCGATCTGTACACCGGGGAAAACGCTCTTCGCAACTTTGATTCGGAGGGCCGCTACCGGGGCGGCGGCGCGGTGACGGTGGACAGGGCATGGGCCACGCTGTTTCCGCAATATCAACCCTTTTTGGGCGAGCGTCTGGTCATCCACCTGATCGGCGGCGGCCACCAGGCCGTGGCCGTGCCGGAAAGCGTGTTTCCCCGCGGCGGCGGGATTCTGGAGGGCGCGGAGCGGGAGCTGCGCATTACGGCCCGCTGCGCGCACTATATGACCTACCTGAAAACCCGCCTGGAAATGGGCGAAAAATACGACCCTGTGCGCTTTGAGGAGGATTACCTGCGGCTCAACGGGCTAAATGCCGTGTGCGTGCGCCAAAAGGAGCTGGGACGCGTGATGCAGGATCTGTGTATCCTGCGCGGGCTGGACGGCGGCGCGTCCGGGGCCAAGGGCCTCTATACCCTGAGCGCCAAGCGCGCCGAGAGCGTGCGGCAGTACGAACCCTGGCGCTACGCCTGCGATACCTTCGAGGTATCGCCCGTCACACGCACCACGGCGCGCCTGTTGCAGCTGTCCTACGAAGAGGACGGCGCGCCGGGTGACCTGTGGCTGCCCTACCAGGATGCGTGCGAGTATATCGACCGGCAGCGCATGACGTTGGATGTGCGTGCCCTGTGCGAAGGCTTCCAGATCGCGCCCGCCTATGATCCTGCCACCCGCGGCGGCCGGTATCCCACCGTGGTTCGCATCGCTGCCGTGCGTGACCGCGAGCTGCGTCCGCTGGTCGCCGATGTGCTGAACAACCCCGCCTATGGTAGCGGCATGAATCCTCTGGGCATGCTTAACAAGCTGGTCTGCCTGCCGGATAGCCGTGAGCTGCTGCGCCAGCGCCGTCTGGTGCTGGAGCCCGCATCCCTGACCTGTGAAAACGATGCCGTCGGCGTGGAGGAATACCGGCGCATGCGCGCCATGGCCCGCTGGCAGGAATGGAAGGGACGGCTGGTGGATGCGCTCTACCGCCGTGAAAGCGCCCTTTCGCAGCTTCAGGTGGGCACCCCTGCCTATGAACGCGCCAGTGATCTGCTCACCCGGCAGGTAAACGCCATGGAACGCGAGGAACAGCGCGCCGCCGTTTCTCTCGCCGGCGCCCAGCTCAGCGGCTATGACGCGGACATCGACTACCTGCGCCGCATGTGGCGTCACCATGAGGGCGTGCCCGATGACGACAAGCAGGAGCGCGTGCTCTTCGCGCCCGACGCGCTGCGCGAACTGTGCATCGAAAGCGGCTATGCCATGCGAGGCTCCGTCCGCACCTTCGACCTTGCGGACCTGCAGATCGAAACGCCTGAAGAAGAGCTTGCGCCCGAACCGGAGGAGGCCGCCGCCGAGCCGGCCGAACCCAAACCGGAAGCGCCGGCGGACCCGGTTCCCGCCCCCTGCGAAGAGGCGGAAGAGGCCGCTCCGACCGAGAGCGCGCCCTCCGGCCCGGCAGACGCGCCCATTGCCAGACCGGCCAAGGCCCTGCGCCGCGTCAAGGTCAAAAAGGCCGTCAAGGCGTCCTCTTCCCCTATGCCGCGCTTTGAGCAGATTGACATGTTTACCGCGGTGGAGCAGGCCTCGGCGGACGCTTTGCCGCCCTCCCCCGCCAAATCTGCCGAAGCACCCGCGCCGTATGTGGTGCGGTCGCTCTCCCAGCTGACAGGGACAAAAGGCACGTCCCGCCCCAGCATGATGGCGCAGCTCCTCAAAGACATAAAAACCGAAAACAATGATGCGGACGGGCGGGCCTGATCCGCCCCGGAGGTGTGTTATGGCAACAGTACTCAAAGGCTTGCAAATCGCCCGCGACATTCCCTACCGCGAACCGGATGCGCTGTTTGCGCTGGGCGGGGCGGACGGCATGGGCAAAAGCGTCTACCTGCCCGTAGGCGCCAGCCTGATCGACCGGCACATGCTGATTCTGGGCAGTCCTGCCACCGGCAAGACAAACATGCTGCTGCATCTGGCCCGCGGCCTGCGGGCCAACCAGACCGAAAACGATGCGCTGGTCATCCTGGACCCCACCGGCGAGTACTATAACGCCCTGTACCAGAAGGGAGACATCGTGTTTGCCGACGACAAGCGCGCCGCGGGGCCTGACGGCCCGGAATGCTGGAATCTGTTTGAGGAATTTACCGATGACAGCCGCCTGATCGAGGATGCCTCCGCGTTGTTCGGCCTGCTGTTTGAGGAGCGCATCCAAAGCGCCGCCCATCCCTTTTATCCTACCGCCGCGCGCGATCTGATCATGGCGCTGGCCGTGTATCTCAAGCGCCGGGGCGATAGCGAGCTCTGTACCTGCCAGGCCCTGCGCGAGCTGATCGATGGTTTCGACATGGAAAGCATGTGCCAGATTCTTGATGCCGCGCCGGAGTTTCGCGCCTTTGCCAGCTATCTGGGCGAGGGGGAACGCGCACAGGGCGTGGTAGCGCATCTGCAGCAGGCAGCGCGTGAACTGCTCGCCGGGCGCTTCGGCAGCCGGGGCACGCTGGGAATCCGCAAGCTGATGCGCGCACGCGGCGGCCGCACGATCTTCGTCTGCTACGACCCGGCGCGCGGCCCCCTGACGCGGCCTGTGTTTGCCGCTCTGATGGACCTGTGTCTGACCGAGGCCCTGTCCCGGGTAGAACGCGATGGAACCGTGACGCTGCTTCTGGACGGGCCCTGTGTGCTGGGCCGTCTGCCCCATCTGGAGGATGCGCTCGCCTTGGGCCGTGCCAGGGGCCTGCGCATCCTGATGGCCGAAACCGGCGTAGCCGCGATCAAGGCACGCTATCAGGCAGCGGCAGGTCCCATGCTCGGGCAGATCGGCACGACCGTGGCCTTCCGGCTTTGGGACCGCGAAAGCCGTTCCTATGTCAAGAGCCTCTATGGACGCCACCGCGCGGTAGAAAGCTACCGGTCTACGGTACAGCGAGGCATGGTGGAGCAGGTGATGGACGAGCATGTCATCAGCGACGAGGACCTCACCGCCCTGCAGACGGGCGAAAGCATCATCGCCACACTGCACTATCCCCCCTTTTTATTCCGGCTGCGCCCCTATGGGACGGAACCCGTCGGGCATTTCTAAGCAGTCCGCTCCCCTGGTTTGATTTGAAAAGCGCGGCACCCGGGACGTTCGGGTGCCGCGCTTTTGCGCTGTGTTCTTACCGGTAGGCCTTGATAATGGCCTGGGTTCCCAGGTCGCCCTGCCCCTGTTCCTGCAGGTGCTCGTAGATGTTCAGCACCTGCTTGAGCACGGGCAATTCCGCCCCGCGCTGGTCCGCTTCCTCCACGGCAATGCGCATATCCTTAATGAAATGCTTGATGTAAAAGCCGGGCGCCCAATCTTCCTTCACCATTTTCGGCCCATTGTTGCTCATCTGCCAGCTTCCGGCCGCGCCCGCCGAGATACAGTCCAGCATGTTGGACACATCCAGGCCGCCTGCCTCGCCGTAGCGGATGGCCTCGGCCACACCTGCCACACATCCCGCAATGGCGATCTGGTTGGCCATCTTGGTATGCTGGCCGCAGCCCGGTCCGCCGGTGAGCATGATGCTTTTCCCCATGGCTTCAAACAGTGGACGGCACGCCTCAAAGTCCGCCTTGTCCCCGCCCACCATGATGCTCAGGGTGGCGTTGCGCGCGCCGCTGTCGCCGCCGCTCACCGGCGCGTCCAGCGGCCTGAGGCCCCGCTGCTTCGCCTCAGCGGCGATGCGCTGCCACAGCGCGGGACTGGTCGTGGTCATGTCGATCAGGTACGCGCCGGGCCAGGCGCTGTCCAGAATACCGCCCGCCGCCAGGTAGACCTCCTCCACGTCCTTGGGAAATCCCACGATGGTAATCACGGCGGCCTGGTCCTTCGCGCACGCGCCCGCGCTCTCCGCCCAGGCCGCGCCCTCCGCCAGCAGGCGGTCCGCCTTGCTCCTGGTGCGGTTGTATACCGTCAGGCTGTGACCTTTCTCCATCAGGTGACGCGCCATGCTCTCGCCCATTACGCCGATGCCGATAAAGCCGATTTTCATTGACAGTGCCTCCTTGCCGATTTGCATTTGCCTTATCATAACACAGCGCCGGCATCAGAGCAAGCCATACCAACCCGCCCCCGACGCGCTTTTGAACGTCCAGACAGGAAAGCAAGACATGCTTGTCGTATCTCATGACATATCACGCAGTCTTTCACGCATACAGCCGCCGCCCGGCGGCGCAGGACGCAAAAAGAGGTGAAACCGAATCATGAAACGCATGACAAAAGGGTTGCTGTTCCTCCTGACAACAGTGTTCACCGCCGCTTTATGCGCGCTCCCTGCCGCTGCGTCGTCTGTTGCGGAGGCGGACCTTCCCGCCCTGCTCTCCGCCGCGGACGGTTTCGCGCGCGCAGGAGAAGCCCTGTATTTCACCGTCGCGCAATGCCTTTACCGCTGGGATGGGGACAGCTGCGCCACGCGGGTCGCGCAGGGCGTCGACGGCCAGCTCGCGGGCGATGCGGACGAGCTTTACGCGCTCAACTTCAACGGGCGCACGCTGACCCGGCTAACCTTTCCCGAATCCGGCAACGCCGTTCCCGACGAGGTCCGCACGCTGGATTCCCCGGCTTTGCTGGACACGGCAGGCGCGCTTCGGCCGTTGCGCGGCTGTGCCGTTTCGGGCGGCTGGCTCTACCTGCTGGTGGAAAGCGACGTCCCTCTGAAAACGGATTTGCTCGCCCTGTGCCTTGACGACGGTCGGTGGGAAGCGCTTGAACATCAGAACATACAGGCCATTGCCGCCTGCGGAGACGGTTCGGTGATGATGGCGTCCTACGACATCCGGGATGCGGCGCCCGGCTGTGAAATCATCCGCTATGATGCCTCAAGCGGCGATGCCGCTTTGTTTGCCGCGCCGGCGTCCCTCCGGCCCGAAGCCATCGCCTTTGTGCCCGAAGCCCAGCAGGTATGCCTGGAGGCCGCCGGAACCGTTTATCTCTGCCGTAGGCAGAACGCCGATCCCCTCCCTGTGGCAAGAATCAGCATGGGCACACCGGGCGGCTTCGCCTGCCTTGCAGGCCAGCGGTATCTCTCTCTGCGCGCGGACGGCGGCATTGCGGCCGTTGTGGGCGACCTGGACGGCATGCAACTCTCCGTGCTGACGTTTGCCGGCGGCAAGAGCATTTCCACGCAGGACAATCCCGCCTTTGCGCAGGCCTATCCGCTGGTGACCATCCATTCTCGCAACGATCCGCCGGGGACCGATTATGCCGCCGAGCTGATAACGGGCGTTCATGCCGCGGACGTCTATCTGTTCCAGGCGATGTCCGCCCAGTATCGCGCGGTGGTTGCCAAGGGCTATGCGCTGGATCTGTCTCAAAGCGAAATCCTGACAGAAGCGGTTGCTTCCTACGCTCCTTTCCTCGCCAATGCGCTCCATGCCCCCGACGGTGGGCTGGCCGCCGTTCCCATGGGCTATATCAGCGCGCCCGTCCTCTACGAAGTCTATCCGGAGGCCTGGCAGACAGCGAATCTTGGTCTCTTGCCCACCACCACACAGGAGCTGCTGGACGCCTGCATCGCCTTTTCCCAGCGGGAAGATCTGCTCTCGGACGGCTGGCGCTTTTTTCTCACCAGTTCTGATGATCCTATATCATTCAAAAAAGAAATGCTTCAGCTGGTCTTGCAAACGTATCTCGCGGAGTTTGCCGGAGATGACGGCAGCGTTGAAATCGACACGCCCGCCTTTCGGGCGCTGCTGGCAAAATACGAGGAAGCCCTACCCGCCATGGAGCGCATCGCCGCGGAAACGGCGCCCCTGCCTCCCGAGTACGATGTGGAGCAAGTCGCGCAAACCTGCCTTTTGTCTCAACCCGGCGCCATGCTGTTGCCGGAGGATGATTTGGGAATCGCCACCGCTTTTTTGCCCCTGACCGTCACCATGGACGCTGCGCCGGTCATTGAGGCAAATGTGACGGTTTTTGTGATCAATCCAGCCTCGCCGAACCGCGAATTGGCGCTTGCATATCTCGAAACCTACGCGCAAAACCTGACCCAGTACGAGCGCATTCAATACATCCCTGCCGAAGCGGCCCCCATCGAGCAGGAACACTACCATCCGGATAAGGCGCTTTTGCTGGAAGAGGAAGCGGGCATCCAAGACGCGCTGGCGCACGCAGGGCCCGAAGAAGCCATAGCGCTGAATAGCCGGCTGGAGGCCGTGCGGTTGGGCCTTGCGAATCTGGAGAAGCATCGCTACGCCACAACCGCCGAAATGATCGAAAAGTACAAGGCGCTGACCCCTTATCTGCGCATCCGTACCGAGACGCAGCTCAATTTCTTCGCGGCAGATTCACGGGAGATGATCGGCCTGCTCAACCAGTATGCGGAGGGAGCTATCGACCTGGATCGCTTCATTGCCCGCTACGCCGCTATGGCGCGGATGATGCAGCTGGAAAGATAGGAGTGGGCGCAAATATAGAAAAAGCCCCGCTTGTTTACACAAGCGGGGAAGAAGGATGCGGCAGCGACCTACT